>Ga0066256_1000182_pt1 | contig 270340 bp, 246 predicted proteins | sample ThiBio_1000_biof_FD_87107 | JGI IMG/M metagenome (GOLD analysis project Ga0066256, IMG submission 87107) | Wastewater bioreactor microbial communities from Cape Town, South Africa - Thiocy_expt_1000_biof (version 2) | ecosystem: Engineered > Bioreactor > Thiocyanate-remediating >... | reverse complement strand
CAACGCACCTGAATGGCAACGCGCGTCACGATGCCCAGCGTGCCCTCCGAGCCGATGAACAGCTGCTTGACGTCGTAGCCCACGTTGTCCTTGCGCAGGGTGGACAGCGCGTCAATGACGGCGCCGGTGCCCGTCACAGCCTCCAGGCCCAACACGGAGCCGTGCAGGGAGCCATACCGCAGGTAGCGCAGGCCACCAGCGTTGGTGGACACGTTGCCGCCAATCTGGCAGCTGCCTTTCGCTCCCAGGTCCACCGGCATCATGTACCCCGCGCCCGCCACGTGGTTGTCCAGCGCCTCCAGAACCGCGCCCGCCTCTGCCACCAGCGCCCCCGACGTGGCGTCAAACGACACTACGCGGTTCATGCGCTCCAGCGATAGCACTACCTCGCGCCCTAGCGGCACGCTGCCGCCCACCAACCCTGTGTTGCCACCCTGCGGCACCACGCCAATCCGCCGTGCGGCACAGTACGACACAATCGCCGCCACCTCCGCTGTGCTGCCCGGCCGCACCACGCCCGCCGTGTCGCCGCGGTACTGCCGCATCCAATCCATGTTGTACCGCGCCGTCGGCGCCGCTTCTGATGTCGTCGCTGCTGCTGCGCCTGCCAGCGGCGAGATCACGTTGGCTGCGCCCACAATCCCTGCCAGCGCCGCCAGGTCATCGCTGTTCGCCGGCCGCAGGTGCGCCGTCGCTGCCGCCACATCCACGCCGCTCCCCGCCGCCGCCGAGCAGCTCACCGCACGGATGCTTATCCTCAAAGATGTGGTGGCTGCGGTGGCAGCGGCAGCAGCAGCAGTGGCGGCGCGTGTGCTAGCGGCCACAGCTGGCCGCCACATCATCATCATCTTGTCCTGTCCTTGTTGGGGTGTTCTTCAAGCAACAGCTTCCTGTCGGCGTTGCAACTGTCAGTCGCGAGCTCGTTGACGTAAAGAATTGCCTGCCCGGCCGCCGGATCCAGCGTGTACCCCTCTTGCCGCCGCCGCCAGCGCGTCCAGCATTCGGCCGTTGGTCGCATTCTCTCTCGTCGCCTACTGGCAGTTGCGTCAACATCTCGTGCCATTACCGCCTGGCTCGCAAAGCCAAAATGCGTACACAATATGATACTTATACTTCCTCCCTAGATCCGTTGTTGCATTACAAGAAGACAACGTGCGTGGAGGTTAAAAAGTGACTCAAAGTTTGTCACTAATTTTTCCATTTTCAGCCGCCAACTCCACCATTTACACCATACCGCGATATTGCAACCGGCGCGTGCGCGCGCCGCATTAATAGGCGCGTTCGCCTTCTATTGCTAGGGTATCGTGATTTGCCAAGTTTTATACTCCAATAATTTGTGCTTAAATCAAACCACTTTCGACATTTCGACATTGCTGACGCTGCTGCTGCTGCTGCTGCTGTCGTCGGTGGTGAGTCGTCACTGTTGCTTGCTGTCGTTGGTCTCGTTGGGGTATACCGCTGCTGCTGCTGCTGCTGCTGCTGCTGTCGTCGATCATCGTTGACATTGCTGTTGCTATCGTTGGTCTCGCTGGGGTATACCGCTGCTGCTGCTGCTGCTGCTGCTGCTGCTGTCGTCGATCATCGTTGACATTGCTGTTGCTATCGTTGGTGCGATATCGTCGTCACTGCTGCTCGCTGTCGTTGGACTCGTTGGGGTATACCGCCACCGTCATCCCCGTCGCGGTCGTCGTCGCTGCTGCGAGAGCAGTGGGCCACATGCACCCAGCGCGGTCGGCGTTGACGGCTGCCGTGACGAGCTTGCTCCGGCGTGCCGCCGTTGCCCGGCACACGCGCACGTTCGTTGCATCCGCCACCATGGCGGCCGCTGCGGAAGCTGCTGCTGCAGCAACGGCCGCAGCTATTGCTCTACCCGCACCGCCAGCGGTTGCCGCTGCCACACCCACAACAACCGTGTTCGACGAACCGGTGCTGCCGCCGGCGCCAATCATCCCGCCGACGGCGGCGGAGGCGCTGGTGGGCACCACCACCGTGTGTGGGCCGGCGCTGAGTCTGCGCATGGATGCGGTGTGCGGGCGCGCGCGTGCGACGCGGCTGGAGATGCCACACGGGCCGCTGCACACGCCTGTGTTCATGCCGGTGGGTACACAAGGTAGCATCAAGGGCCTGACGCCGGGTGAGCTGCAGCTGCCGCCGCTGGACTGCGAGATCATTCTGGGTAACACGTACCACCTGGGGTTCCGGCCGGGCGGCGACCGGCTGGCGGCGTTTGGCGGCCTGCATGAGTTCATGGGGTGGCCGCGCAACATCCTGACGGACAGCGGCGGGTTCCAGATGGTGTCGCTACTAGCGCTGGCGGAGATCACGGAGGCGGGTGTGACGTTTGCGTCGCCGGTGGACGGCTCCAAGATGCTGCTGACGCCGGAGCAGTCCATCGGGCTGCAGAACCAGATCGGCAGCGACATCATGATGGCGCTGGACGACGTGGTGGACAGCAAGACGGTGAACGAGGGCCGGTTCCGGGAGGCGTGCTTCCGCACGTTGCGCTGGATTGACCGCTGCATCGGCGCGCACGCGCGGCCCACGCAGCAGAACCTGTTTGGCATCGTGCAGGGCGGCCTGGACGTGGCGCCCGGCGGGCTGCGCGAGGTGTGCATGGCGGGCATGCTGGCGCGCGACGCCAACCTGCCGGGGTACGCCATCGGCGGCCTGGCGGGCGGGGAGGACAAGGAGCACTTTTGGCGCGTGGTGGAGTACTGCACCGCGCGCTTGCCGCCGCACAAGCCGCGCTACCTCATGGGCGTGGGCTACCCGCTGGACATTGTGGTGTGCACGGCGCTGGGCGTGGACATGTACGACTGCGTGTACCCCACGCGCACCGCGCGGTTTGGCACCGCGCTGGTGCACAGCGGCCTGCTGAAGGTGAAGGCGGCCGCCATGGCCACCGACGACGGCCCGCTGGACCCCACCTGCCCCTGCTACGTCTGCCGCACCTACTCCCGCTCCTACCTCAACCTGCTGCTGCGCAAGGACGGCAACGGGCCGCAGCTGCTGACGTACCACAACATCGCGTACATGATGCGTCTGCTGCGCGAGATGCGCGCCGCCATCGTGGCGGGCACGTACGCCGACTACGTGCGCGCCTTTGTTGCCAACATGTTCCCGGAGGCAGGCACCGTGCCGCCGTGGGTGGTGGCTGCCACCGCCGCCGCCGGCATTGACGTCCTGGCGCCCGTCACAGACGCCGCCGCGTCCGCCCTGTTTGCCGGCACGCCGCGCGCCGCCTTTGTGCCGTCCGCGCAGCCGCACGTTGGCGTGGAGCGCGGCGCGGCAGGCTCCGGTGTTGCTGACGGCGGTGAGGCTGGTGGTGACGACGCTGGCGGCGACGCGCCTGCCGGCCCCGCCGTCGTTGTCGTCCCGATGCGGCGCGGCGGTGGTGGCGGCGGCGGCGGCGGCGGCGGCGGTGGCGCGAAGCGCAAGGCACCAGCAGCAGAAGCAGCGGCCGGCGCAGCTGGCGCAGCAGCCGAGGCGGGTGACACATGAGAGTCGCGTTTCGAATATGATAGTGTGATGTTAATTCAACTGCGAGCGGGTCGCATGGCAGGTGGTGCGGCACAGGCGACGGGCGGCGCCCGGCTCACAGCAGCAGCGCGGCCCGACGGCGGGGCGCGCTGCGGCGTGAGGGGCGGGCGGGCAACAACCGCGCGCGCGTGAGAAGCGAAGGAGGAAAAGCCGGCTGGGGCCAGCGCACGGCGGGCGGCGGGGTGCGGCCGTCGGTGGGGTATAAACTACCCGACGGACGGCACGCAAGCCCGGCGCGCGCAAGTGGGCTGAGGCGATGAGCCGGGAGGGGGGATAAACGGCGGTGGTCACTACCAATACCAGGTATCAGTACCAACCGCGCTGAGCGGCGCACTCTACTTGCGCGGCGTGACGATCACATTCAGGCGCTCGGCGGGGCGCAGCGGCATGACGTACTTGTCGGTGACGGGCGGCGTGTGGTCGGGCGGCAGGGCGAGGGAGTAGGAGCGCAGGAGGCCGCCCAGCACCGTCTTGGCCTCCGTGTACGCCAGGTTCTGGCCGATGCAGGAGCGCGCGCCCAGGCTGAAGGGCATGAAGGACCAGGGGTGGCGGCGCTTGGTCTCCTCCGGCAAGAAGCGGTCGGGGCGGAAGTCGGCGACGTCGGGCCCCCAGATCTCGGGGTTCATGTGGATGCTCCAGATGGACACCACGATGGTGCTGCCGGCGGGGATGCGGAACTCGCCCAGCGTGTCGTCCGCCTGCAGCTCGCGGTTGAGCAGCGGGACGGGGGAGTAGAGGCGCATGGCCTCCTTCAGCACGCACTCCAGGTAGCGCAGGCCGCGGTAGTCGTCAAAGGTAGGCTTCTCCACCACGCGCGCGCCGGGCGGCGCGGTGGCGGCGCGCGACGGGTGCACGCCCAGCACCTCGTCCACCTCCGCCACCGCGCGCGCCATGGCGGCGGGGTTGGCAGCCAGCAGGTAGGTGGCCCACGTCAGCATCATGGCGGACGTCTCGTGCCCCGCCAGCAGCATCGTCTTCACCTCATCCGACAGCTCGCGGTCCGACAGCTCGCCGCCCGAGTCCAGCAGCATGTCCAGCATGTCGCCGTCCTCAAAGATGACCTTGCCCGAGATGCTGACGCCCGCGCCGCTGCCCGACATCTGCAGCGCGTCCGCGTCGTCACCCACGCCGCCCGCCGCCGTCATGGAGGTGATACCTGCCGCGGTGGCCGCCGCCGCCGCCACCGCCGCGCTGCTGCCCGCCGCGGTGTGCTTGCGCTCCGCGCGCCGGCTGGCGATGGTGGCGGTCACCAGGTCGTTCAGGCGCTTGATGTTGGCGCGGTGTGGCCACTCGATGGTCGGCACCCAGGAGCGCCACGGGTGGAACGGCCGCTCGTTCAGCTCGTCCAGCACCACCTCAAACAGCTGCGGGAACACAGCGGCGGCGTTGGGGGTCATGCCCAGCGCCACCTCCGAGATCACCTCCAGCGTCACCTGCCGGAACGTGGACGAGATCTCCATCACGCAGGTGCCGTCGCCCGCCGGCGTCAGCGTCTCGGCGCTGCGCACGAACGGCTTGCTGCCGGTTGTGGTACGGGTCACCGCCGACTTGCACGCAACATCCAGGTTGGCCAGCAGGCGGTTGGTGGCGGTCTCAAAGATGCGCTGCAGCCGCGCCAGCGCCTTGAAGTCAAACGCCGGCATCATCAGCGTGCGGTGCGCGCGCCACACCTTGCCCTCGGACGTCACCAGCCCATACCCCAGGATGTCGCTGCGGGGGGAAGGGGGGTGGGGTGAGGGTGAGGCGGGGGCGCGGACGAGACATACAGCGAGTGTGGCACACACACACGACGCACCGGAAGTAGTCGTAGGACCACTGGTCCTTGAGGTACAGCGCCTCGCGGTCGCGGAAGCACTGGCGCACGAGGTCGGGGTCGGAGATGACGACCATGGGCTTGGTGAAGAGGCGGAAGAGGTAGACGGAGCCATACTTGCGGCTGTAGTCGGCAAACACGCGCCACGGCTCCTTCAGCATGTACGGCACGTGGCCCACCACCGGCCACGGCGGCGGGCCGGGGATGTGGCGCAGGCGCGCCGTCAGCGAGGCGTCAAAGATGAGCACCACGCCCACCACCACGCCCAGGATGGCCAGGATCGCGGCCAGCCTGCATGTTGGGGGTTGGGGGGGTGGGGGTGGTGAAGCAGGCGTGCTGCACTGCAGCAGGACACCACCGGCTGTCTGCCGTCAACAGCCATTGCCACACAGCCAACCTCATCAGCAGAAAGCCAGCAGCAGCCAACAGCCACAGCTATAGTGACGGCAGCACTCCAGCTGCACCACCACCACCACCAACAGCCACCACCACTACCAGGTCCACCACCAGCTGGTCCACCACCACCACAAGCACCAGCATCACCAGCAGTCAGCAGGTACGACAAGGTACGCACCACGGGTGGGCGAGGATGGCAGCAGTGATGTAACCCGCCATCGTTGCAGGTGGGGCAGCGCACCGGGGTGGCACGCATTACACAAATGACCCCGCCGTCACTTCTGCACCCACCGCCGCCGACGGTGTGCCACTTGATTGATGACCGTCTGCCGTGTGCGTAGGCGGCCAGACAGGCGCTGGAACAGTAGAACGGTGAATGATAGCCATCGGCGACAGGGTGGCTGCACAACCGCCACAACAGAGCCATGCCAAGACCAGATGAGGGTCAGTCGCGTAGGCGTGGTGGTAGTCACCAAATGTCACGGGTTCGCAAGAAATCGGCGTGCGCGTGTATCAGCCGTAACCCGGTGGCCACGCTGCGCAATGAAATACGGGCGCCGAGGGCAGCAAACCGGATACCAGGCGCACGCACACACTCTATTATACGATGTCCATCGATTGCTGTGCCGGTTGTGTGATTTCATAGCGTGGATGGGGTTAAAATCCAGGCACGAAATCGACTGTTGCCCGTCGGCGGATCGTTGCAGCGGCCCAGCGGAAACATCACAACTCTCACTCCTCTCCATCTCCTCTCTCCTCTCTCTCTCTCTCTCTCTCTCTCTCCTCTCTCCTCTCTCTACCCACCCACTCCCCGTCACACCCAGCGGCACCGCGGTGCCACCAGGGGGCAGAACTCGACCCGTCGCCGTGACGTCCGCGTCTGTACCGCCGCCGCCGCCGCCGCCATGGAGTCGCTGGCTGCGTCCTACCCCGCCCTCGCGCCGGCGCTGGCGCACCCCTACCTCGCCGCCGCCGCCGCCCTCGCCATCACGTACGTGCCCCCCTATGGTTGGCTCCTTTGGCTGGCTCTGTGGCTGGTATGGCTGTGGAGCTGTAGACCTGTGGCTGAGGTTGAGGCTGTGGCTGGTGGAGGTGGTGGTGGAGGTGGGAGAGAGAGGTGGTGGAGGTGGTGGGAGGAGGCGGACAGACAGCCAGGTGGTGGTGGTAGGTAGGTGTGTCACCGTTGTTGGTAGGTGGTGGGTGGTGGTGTGAAAGGAGGGCGAAGGAGCCATGTGGCGCAGGGGAGAGGGGACCACTCGCATCCGTGTGGAGGAAGGAGGTGCAGTGTTGCAGTGTGGGGGCAGGTGGACTTCCACAATGGTGGTGGGTGACTTGACGATGGTGGTGGTGCTCCTCTCTCCTCTCCTCTCCTCTCTCCTACCCCATACCAACTACGCCGCAGTACAACACCCCACACTCCCAAGGAGACAGAGGCGGCACAGGTATCCCTACCAGCTAGACCACAGTAGCACTGCTGCTTGTCCAACCTGACAAAGCAGCAGCGGCGTCTCAGTTTTCCTTTCCCCGCCCCCTCTCCTCTCCTCCTACCCACACCACTACTGCTACACCAGAACGGTGGCGCGGCATCAGGCGCCACACCGCGGTGTGTCACACGCCAGGCCACCCGCATCAATGCCCAGCTCCTCCCGATCGCCCCGCACCGGCTGGCACGCCGCGCACGCCACGCCCGCCCGCGTTTGCGGTCCTGATGATGGGCGTTGCCGCTGCGTTGCCGATCTTGGTCGGATACTATTGTGGCCGCGGTGCACTGTGGCCGCGGTGCACTGTGGCCGCGGTGGCCGCGGTGCGCTGCTGGGTGGCATTCAACCACAGGGCAGTGGCACACACGGTGGTGTACACAGTCAGTGTCTCTTGTTCTCATTCGTGTGTGGCTGACTCCTTCTCTGCGCCGGATGTATCTTGTGTCTTCATGTGTGTGATCGTCGACGCCGGAAGGGCGCTGGCAACCATCTCACACTCCCAAGACATGTCTGAGCCCCACCCCCCCCCAACACCCACCCCCCCCCCCCCCCCCCCCCCGGAATTCCAACTTGACGACGCATCATTCAGGTCCCACTTCAATCCCTCGCGCCATCACTCAAAGAGAAGGTGATAGGTCTGAGTTATTGTAGACGTTTGTGCATTATATCGGTTCGTACTGGATATTCATAAACGCCCGCTGTAAAAACTTAAAAATGCCGGTATTAGGTACCCACAATGGTCATCCGGGCAGCGGTGGCCCTGACCTGATTAGTCAAAGTCGCCGCCCCCGGTGATCGACCACAGGTTGCGTTAGGATTTCGCCGTTAGCGTTCCCTTCACCCCTTCCAGGTTTCCGGCCAGCCATTGACTGAAGGACTGGAGGTCGGGGTTGAGGGTGCGGGAGAAATCGACGCTTCGCGCGCCTCGGTAGTAGTCGTTGAAGTCGCGCTTGAACTGGAACATGTTGCCCAGGTCATCGGCGCCGGGGAAGCCGAAGCTGCGGTAGACGCTGGGCTCCACTGCGTTGTAGCGGACTTCTTGGCCCAGGGCCTTGGTGAACTCGGCGGCCATTTCGGCGCCGGAGATGTGCTCACCGGAGACGCCGACGGTCTTGCCGATGTACTCAGAACCGCCCTTAAAGATGCCGAGGGCGCACTTGCCGATATCCTCGGCGGCGATGCAGGGCATCTTGGTGTCGCCTAACGGGAAGGTGATACCGAGGACGCCGTCTGGGCCGGGCTGGGGGCCGAGGCCGAAGTGGATGAAGTTGTCCCAGTAGAAGCTGGTCAGAAAGAACGTGGTGGGGACTTCGGCGAAGTAGGCGTTGGCTTGGCCCTTCGAATCGAAGTGCGGGACCTTGTACTTCTCCATCAAGGTCGGCATTTGGTCGCTCTCGAGGGGAACCCACTTTCGGGTGTCTTCCAGGGTGGACCAGATCACGTGCTCGACGCCGGCGGCTTTCGCGGCGTTGGCCAGGTTCTGAGCCTGCTGGAGTTCCTTGTCCACCGAGAAATGCTCCCAGTAGTTGGTGACGCAGAACGCGCCATGCGCACCGGCGAACGCGCGTTCCAACGAAGCGAGGTCATCGAGATCCGCCGCGACGACTTCCGCTCCCGCATTCGCGAGGGCTCTTGCCTTCTCTGAGTCGGGGTTTCGGGTTATTGCTCTCAACTTAAAACCGGCTTCCGGGTGGGCCAGGATCGCACGGGCGAGTCCGCCGCCCTGCGCTCCGGTCGCGCCGATAACCGCAATCAATTTCATTTCAGACATTGCGCGGATTGTAAGTCCCGAGGCGGAACCAAGGGAAGAGGGCTTCGCAAGATTGGGGCTTTTCTTAATTCGCTGGGACCCTTTTGGTTCTTTCGGGCTAGGGCTCTTCTCCAACGCCAAGCTCTTCCATGACCAACGCCGCGAATGTTGGAATTGATCTTTTTAGCGCGGCAAGGGTGTGACCAAGGGATGTCTTTCGCCTTTCCGAAATTTCCTCCAGCTTGGCTACCACATATCCAGAATCATGGTCGTAAAGAGTGCATAAATATTCACCAGGATGAACCGCTGATATATGCCATGACTCCAGCGCAGCTTGTCGAAAATCTCGAAGGTTAAAAGTAACAATTGTCTGCGCTTGGCAGTGAATTGCCGTGGCGAGGACATGACGATCTTTGGGATCATTTTCGCAAAGAGGAATCAGGCGTTCATACGCTTTAACGAGAGCCTCAGGAAAGTGTTCATCGATCGCCTCACGGAAAGACTCGACCAATTCCTTGGGCCAGTTGAGCTTGTCCTGTTGGGTCCTTGCAACTTCCGCAAGGATCTCCTCCGACCATCTGGGCAAGAACATCCGTCGCCTAACGTCCTCAGCTAGCCTCAGATACAAATCACAAACAGAGTAATTCGCCAGTACGCAAGCATCTAGTACAACCCGGTAGTTTGCCCGCACCGGTCCATTTTAGTCATTCGGCATTTGCTCGTACAAGCCAGCCTCATCCACCCTGGCAGCCAGTTCATCGAGAGCAGCCTTTCGCCCTTTGGTAATCCTGTTGGCGTAGTCCACTAGATCGGTAAGCCTTACCTTACGATGACTACCAGCATGAAAGTGAGGAATTTTATTCTCTTCCAAGAGCTTTACTAGGAACGGTCGTGAAACCCCTAAATAGTCTGCTGCAGCCTGTGTGGTGAAGGTTTCGGTCTCAGACATGACAACCACCGATTGCCCCTTCCTCATTCGCTCAACGACATGCAAAAGAAGATGAAAAATACGATCTGGTAAGACCATTTCGAACCCCTCACGTCCTACTAGCTTCGGGGATTCGGAATCAAGGAGGATTTCCCTCAGCACTTCAAGTTCGTCAGACGGGACTTGCCCAGCGTTTACTCTTTCCAATTCCTTCGCCATCTAGGTTCTCCTACGTTGCATTATGGTTAATAATCGAAATATTCGCAATAAACGAAACAAAATATCTATCTAGTCAGTTCCCATGACCTGTCGAAGGGCGGTTTGCACCTCTAGAGTGCACCGGTACACTGACCGGACTCGTGCAAACAAGACCCAATGCCCGAATAAAAGCCAACAAGAGCCGTGCGATGTTCGCGGTGCTCATGGCTATTTGGCTGTTGGGCTGCACGGCATTCCAATTCCATCCCCGCACCCGTGAGGGCTTGCAATGTCCGACGGCGGTGGTGCAAACGGTGAAAGAGCCGGTGTACTGCTGTGGCGAGGTGGTGGGATATACGGAGCGTGCGCCCCAACCGGGCGAATCGAGCTTCGTTCAGTGCCGATGTGCGGAGAAGAAAGCGGCGGACCATGCGTTATCCATGCCGCCCAAGCTGGAGGCTTTCCCTGCCCCCCGCTTCGTCTTCGAGGTCCCTGTGGCCCTTGCGCCGGTCTGGACGGTTCACCCCTACACCCGCGAGTTTGAATCCTGGACGGTCCCCCCGCCCACTCCGCCGCCGGCGTGACGGATCAGGGGGCAGTTTTCAGGGTGCAGGGGACAGAACTGTTTTCGGCATTCCAGAGGTTGCTTCCACTTTCAGTTTCATCGCGCAATTTAGGACTGGCTGGGCTGAACCCTGCCCGCTGTCCCCTGCCCACTGAAAACGGAGTTTTCTCATGCGTCTGCGTGCGTTTACGCTTATCGAATTACTTGTCGTGATCGCGATCATTGCGATCTTGGCGGCGATCTTGTTCCCGGTCTTTGCTCAGGCAAAGTTGGCGGCGAAGAAAACGGCGGACCTTTCGAATATGAAACAGATGGGATTGGCGTTCACCCTCTATGCGGGTGACTATGACGACCGATTCCCTCTTACCTCCTATCCCACCGCGACCAACTCTTGGGCGATTCGGTGCCAGCCTTACATCAAGAATTGGGACATGTTCCGCTCGCCGGGAGACGCCAGTTCGTTCTGGCCGCCCCGGGGGACCAAGTGGCCGGATGAAACCGTGCCGCTGGCCGACCCGCGATGGTCCACTTATCGCACCACCAGCTATCTGCTGAATGCGTTTATGTCCGGCGCCTATAACGGCACGGGACCATACTCCACGACCACCAGCATCGAAGCTCCAGCCAATGTCATCTACGTTGCGCTGGCCCGAGACGACGTGGCACCTCGCGACCACTTCCATCCGTTCTACTGGGGCACTCCCAGCGAAACGGCAAGCGCCTACATGCAAAACATGGTCTTCGACGCGGCCAAGGATGAGACCAAAGAGATCAAGTTGAAGGCGTTCTCGGAGGGTTCGAACAATACGTTCGTGGATGGACACGCGAAGTTTGGGAAATGGGGTCAGCTTTGGTGGCGAGACATTCCCAATGGGATCTATGCGGGGACGTTCGATCCTCGAAATCACGGGAGGAACAACTAATGACCACGGCTTTGATCTGCCTCGTCATGCTGTCCGGCCAGGGCGGCGAAACCAAGGATGCCAACGGCCAGCGTGCCGGGCATAAGGTGGAGAACTACGCGGTTACGGAGTTGAAGAAGGTGGTCGGCAAGCCCGCGCCCAACTTCCAGACCGTGGACTACAAAGGCCAGTTTGCGAGCCTTCAAAAGCTCAGAACTAAGCCGGTGGTCTTGGTGTTCATCGAGCGCAGCTGCCCTTGCTGTAAGAGCGGCAAACCTTACTTTGACCGCATCCAAAACGTTTATGGCGACGTGGCGAATGTGGTGGGGGTGGTTACCGGAACGCGAGCCCAAGCCGCGGGCTGGCGTGCGGTGAACACGGCGCAGTTCAACGTGGTGGCGGACCCGGGTAGCGGGATCGCGAAGAAGTTCCACGCAGGAGCCGGGCTTTACACGTACCTGGTCGGAAAGGATGGCAAGATCGCCCTCGCCTATCCGGGGTATTCGCAGTCGATGCTGCGAGAACTGACGGCCAAGATCGCGAAGATGGCGAAGGTGAAGGATCGGCACATGGAAGTGCGTCCTGCCCCAACCGAACTGACCGTGGGATGCGGTTTGGAAGGCAAGTAGACATGAGAGCCACCACTCTTTTGGGATTGGTGGTGGGACTGCTGGCGCCGGTGGGCGCCAGCGCCCACGACATCTGGATCGAACCGAGCACTAACCTGGTGCGATCCGGGGACTGGCTGAACCTCTCGCTGATGCTGGGGAACCACGGCAATGAGCATCGAGATTTTCGTCTCGCGTCCAAGGTTTCGGCGGGGGATCAGCACCTCTCGGTGATGGGTCCAAACGGCAAGTTGCTTGACCTGACTCCCTCGCTCATCGACAACGGCTACACGCCGCAAGAAGGGTTTTGGAGCGCTCGGTTCCAGCCGGACACTTCAGGCATGTACATGGCGGTCAGTACCCTGGACAAGGTGATGTCTTACGCACCGGTTCGGGACATCAAGAGCGCGAAGACGTTCTTCGTGGTCAGCGGTTCGCTGGATAAGGTCGCGGAGAAGAATCCCGGATTTGATCGGGTGCTGGGGCATTCGCTGGAGCTCGTTCCGGTGGTCAATCCGGTGACTCCCTTCGGCGCGGGGAGCGTGATGAAGGTTCGGCTCCTTTACAAGGGCAAGCCGCTGGCCAAGAGCAAGATCAGCTTCATCCCTCGCGGGGGCGAACTTCGAGGTGAGGTCGATCCTGCTTACGAGAAGATGACGGATGCTCACGGGGAGGCACAGTTAACGCTCCGAGAGGCGAACACCTATCTCATCGCCGCGCACGTTCACGACGCGGATGCGAAGGGCAAGGGGTATGAGTCGATTGGATACAGCGCCACGCTTTGTCTGGTGGTACCGGGGCTTTGCCCCTGTTGCATTGGCGGGTAGCGGTTAATCCCAGATATAGCGTTCATCCCATGAAAGAGAGTGCTCCTCCAAGAGTCGTCTGAATTCATCTTGGAAGGAGTCCTCTTTATGATGCTGGGCCTGGTTCGCGATGTAGTTGCGAGTGCGGTCCATATTTGTCGGGTCCACCGAGAAAACGGCGTAACCGCTTTGCCAGGCGAACTGGGGGCACTTGGGTTTGAGAAAGATGCTGGATGCGCGTTTCAGTTCCTTGATCAGATCCGCTTGGCTGGTCGTTCGGCCAAGGTTGAGGAGCAGGTGAACGTGGTCCGTCCAACCGCCGATGACGATCGGCGGGCAGTCGAGCCGCTTGGCGATTCCGCCCAGATAGGCGTGAGCTTCTGCGCGAATTTGCTCATCTTCCAAGTACGGAATGCGGTCTTTAGTTGAGAAAACCACGTGAAGACGGACCGCCGAAAGTGACTGTGGCATCGATCCCGATCTTGTCGTTTCTCGGTCGAAGTACGCAACCCCCTTGGGGTTGTTTTTGGATGCGGCTCGGTACCAGGGTAGGAGCCGCGATGCGACTCCAACCCTTCGCTATGAGAAGTAGCCCCTTTGGGGCATTTTACGATTAGGTTGCCGGGTGAGCGCTGTTGCTGGTTAGCTCTCGCAATATCACTTTGGTTGGAAATCACACTGGTTCGCGGCGAATCTCCTGCTTGATTGTCTTATCGAAAGCTCATTTGCCCCGGAGGGGCTACGCCTGATAGCGAAGGGTTGCGAGCCTGCGAACTACCCTGGGAAGAGTACGCCGCATCGATTTCAACCCCAACGGGGTTGAGTCGATTGGGATCTTCGGGTGAAAATGTTGAGATGCGCGAGAAGGACGCAACCCCCTTGGGGTTGGTTAATCTGCCGCCTCCTTCATCCAGGGTAGGAGCCGCGAAGCGTCTCCAACCCTTCGCTATGAGAAGTAGCCCCTTTGCGGCAAATTCGCCCCTCGTGAGGTCAAGTCGCCGTTCTTTCACCCAAGTAGGAGTCGCTAAGCGTCTTCAACCCTTTGCTATCAAACATAGCTCCTTAGGGACATATTCGCTCTCATTAAGACAATCAGGTAGCAGATTCGCTGCAAACCAGTGGGATTTCCAGCCGGATAGGTGTTGCCGGAACTAGATAGTGTGGGCCGCACATTCTCCAAATAACTGAAATATGCCCCAAAGGGGCTACGGCTGATAGCGAAGGGTTGCGAGCCTGCGAGCTACCCTGGGTAAAGCACGCCGCATCGATTTCAACCCCAACGGGGTTGCGTCGATTGGGATCTTCCGGTGAATGCATAGACCCTCTTCCAGACGCACGCCAAGTGGACGCAACCCCCTTGGGGTTGGTTAATCTGCCGCCTCCTTCTTCCAGGGTAGGAGCCGCGAAGCGCCTCCAACCCTTCGCTATCAGCCGTAGCCCCCTTGGGGCATTCGTCGATTGGGCTACTCATCGGCCTAGACGCTGGTTGATTCCTTCAATGCATACCTGAGCGGCAATCCCCCGTGATTGGGGAAATCTACTGCTGGATCGTCTATTGCAAAGCGAATTTGCCCCAAAGGGGCTCCGTCTGATAGCGAAGGGTTGCGAGCCTGCGAGCTACCCTGGGAAGAGTACGTCGCATCGATTTCAACCCCAACGGGGTTGCGTACCAAGCAACCTCCTGAGGTCAACACAGACTCTTTGGTTGGTGAGTGGGGGAAGGTCTATTTCGACGAGACACGGGGGTGTACGGGGGGTATTTGGGATGCGGTCCGGTCCCGTTCGCTTCGCCGGATATGCTAGAAGGTGATGGAGTCGGTGATTTATGAGCAGTGTCCTTGGGTTGAGGGGCATGTGCGGGCGATTTATAGGCGGCTGAGCGAGATCGTTGCGGATGGCGAGTGGCATCTCTTTCCGGGCGACGGTGGGCGGGGGCACTATCGGGTGTTTGAGGGGCGGACGTTTCAGGCGATTTTTGGGCAGGGAGACGAGGCCGTGTATCCACGCCTCTTACAACTCGATCCGCCGGACATTGAAGACGATGCAGAGTGGACAGTGCTTTGCGATCCTGAAGAAGACGTGGTCCTTCTCACCTCGACCTTTTGCCGGACGTTCGGTCCGTTCAGTGGCATCAATCTCATCTGCGAAACGCTGAATAGCTTTGCCTTGGAGCTTATCAAGTATCGGGGGGATATCTGGGGCGCCGTTTATGTCGAGGATATCGAGACGGACATGATGGAAGAGGCGATGGCGCGTTTGCGGGCGATCGAGAAGATCACCCTTCAAGTGAACAAGGCCATAGACGCTCAGATCTCTACCATGTGGGATGATCTCACCGCGGAGATGAGAGAGGCGGAGGAAGCAAGCCCAGAGGAAGAAGTTCTCGACATTCCTGCTTCGTACCGGCCCCGAGGACCAAAATTTCGGCAGCCATTGTGAGTGCGGCGGCAGTCTCGCAGACCTGCCACGGCATCAGGAAAGAGGGGGCGGGAATCCTCGGCAACACCCGCCAAGGCGACGACTAAGCCAACTTCATCAATTGCCGAACCGCGCCCAAGTGGTACGCCGAGTGCGGCAGAATCGCCATCACTCCGGTCATCTCAAGCTCACCCGGCGCTTCCGGCAGCGTATTTAGCCACGCCAACACCTTCTCGTAAGCCATCCGCAAGTCGTGCCGCAAGGTCTCCCACTCGTTTTCCGAGAACTCCTGCTTGGCCCAACTCGACTCCCAAGTCCCCTGAACCTCCTGTCCGTGAATCTGGGCGATCATCGATTCCAGCGCAAAAAGCAAATGGTTCAAGTGCGCCCCTATCGAACTGCATTCCGCGCTCGGCTTTCGCGAAGCCTGAGCCGCATCCACCGAATCCAACGCATCGAACACGCCCTCGCGTCCTTGAACGAACCAAGTGTAGTCCTGCCCGGGCGGGATCGCTTCGAAGCACTCGCGGAACAGCGTCAAGAAGCTTTTTTGAAAGTAGCCTAGGTCCGTCATAATCACATTATAGTAGACAAAAGATCACATAAATAAAAAAAGGACCGAGACGGAGCTCGATGACCCTTCGGCCCGCGGCTCAAAATCCTTTATGCAAGGAGCCATATCTGAGAATTTTTACGAAGATTAGATGGTTTCCTCCCAGGTCGTCTAATTTAAGCGGACAACTGGGGAGCTCACGGCTTAAAAAACCCTAGGTCGTCTTAACATGACGAAATCCTTATGCCATTGCCACGATGGGGTGTTCAGGCAGGAGCTAACTCAGTCCTATGTCAATTTCCCGTTTTCCCCGAAGGCGCAACCGCGCATTTACGCTCATTGAGCTTCTGGTCGTGATCGCGATTATCGCGATTCTTGCTGCTATTCTCTTCCCGGTTTTTGCTCAGGCTAAGGCCGCCGCTAAAAAGACGGCCTGTCTTTCTAATGTAAAGCAGATGGCAACCGCCGCCCAACTTTATCTGGCGGACTACGATGACAACTATCCCCTGAACGCGGTGAACTGGGCTTCAGGCTTTACGTATTCCAACACCAGATACTGGTATTTCGGACTTACCTTTCAAAGCGGATCGCTAGCCAAGCTCGTACCCGCCGACGGCATTCTCTATCCCTATCAAAAGAGCGGTCAAATCCAAAACTGCCCGGATGGCAGCAACCTCAAGCCGTCCACCGGCGGCGCGCCATTCACCATCGACGCTTCAGATGCGCCGCTGGGATATGACAAGAACGTTCTCGTCACCTACGGCGTAGCGGGGGTTGGGGGGACGTACGGGCCATTCCCGAATGCGACCTCCTGGGACAACGTGGCCGAATCCATCCTCCTGGCGGATGCTGGCTTCGGAAGCGGAACTCCTCAATCCTCTTTCAACGGGATCAACTTGCCCAGAAATCCGGTGACGAACGCGTTGAACGTAAACAGCATCAACATCATCGGTCGTCACGGCGATATGGCGAATGTGGCCTTCATGGATACGCACGCCAAGAGCCGAAAGGTCAATAATACGGGACTTACCGCTACCCAAATCAAAAACCACGTCGGATATATCCTCGGACCAAACACGGGCGTGGTCACGAACCCTGGATCCAACTACTACTACGTGCCGGATAAGTCCAGCGGTAACCCCAATCTCTAACCCGTCGGGGCGTCACCTTGGTGAAAAGGTGACGCCCCCTTTTCACCAAGGAGCAAGTTTTGTCGTCTTATAACCTCAAGTCTCTCGCCTGCGTCGCCTGGGCCTGTCTCTTCGCCACCGGATTCGCCCAAACAAAGGACCCCGAGCAAACGCTGAAGTCGCTCAACGAATCCCAACGAACCGCTATTTCCCAAGCCGGTGCGACTCAAGAGAGCGTTCAGAAGACCCTTGCTGAGCAAGCCAGCAAAGCGTTAGAAGGTGTGGACGTTGCCAAGATCCAGCCCCAAGACGCCTATGCCTATGCGCAGATCTATCGAATGGCCGGCCGGTCCGAAGAAGCAGCCAAGCTTTACAATGTCGCGATCAATTTCAACCAGATGCGCGCCTGGGAGATCCAGCACCTCCAACTCCAAGACCTCCTTGCCAAAGGCGACTACGACGGAATTCTCAAGACACTCGACTTCGCCACCGCCGGCAGCATCCCCATGCTCGGCCAATTCGGCGAGTTCGTGATGTACGGCCTCACTCCCAAGCTCATCGACAGGAACCCTCAACTCCTGCTTGATGCCTGGGACTTGCTCCTCAGAAGGGTCGATCACAAGCGAAATCTCACCAAAGAGGACCGGGCCTGGGCCGACTTCGCCACAAGTCGAATGACCGTCGGACGCTGCAAAGTCCTCATCGCCATGGGCAAGGAAAAAGAAGCCCTGGCCGCCCTGCAAGAAATCAAGACCAGGTACGGCAAGGATCCCCGCTGCCTCGCCGAAGTGCAAGACGCGCTCAATCAACTCGCCACCACCAACCACGCCGCCCCCGACTTCAAGGCTCAACAGGCCCTTGGATCGTTCACCAGCCTCTCCGCGCTCAAAGGCAAAGTCGTCGTCCTCGACTTCTTCGCTCATTGGTGCGGGCCCTGCAAGCGGGCATTCCCTGAGATTCGAGAGCTCTACTCCGAGCTAAAAGGGAAGGGCCTGGAGGTGGTAGGAGTAACCAGTTACTACGGCTACTACGGAGCGGAAAAGAACCTCTCCAAGGCTCAGGAGTACGCCAAGATGAAGGACTTCATCAAGGAGTTCAACCTCACCTGGCCCGTCGCCTTCACGGACGGCTCGGCCAGCAAAGCCTACGGCGTTTCCGCCATTCCGCACATGGTCGTCATCGACCGAAAGGGAATCGTCCGCTATGTCCAAGTCGGCTACGGCACTGCACCCGTGGGCAAGCTAAAGAGCACCCTCGAAAAGCTACTCGCTGAGAAATAGCAAAAAGAGGGGGAGCCACCGCTCCCCCTCCCGTTGTGAACTCCCAGCTAGCCGACTAAGCGGTGCGGACCACGAAGTCGAACGAGCCGGTCTTAACCTTTTCCTTTTCTGCGGTCTTGAGAAGGAGTTTGGGCGAGTAAATCCCATCGCGCCGATTGAGGTCGGCGTCCTCCGGGAAGTAGAGTTGGGTCGTCAAGATCCGGCCGTGCGGGGCTTGGACCTTTACATGGATGTGTCGAGTGCGCCCGATATATACGCCGGGCACGATGGTTTCAAATCGATACTGTCCCTTGTCATCCGTATATTGATGACCCCGCAGCTTGTAACCTACGTTGTCGTAGACTCCTTGCGCGTTGCAGTGCCAGATATCGACGAGGGCATGTTTGACGGGCTTGCCGTCCGCGCCTAAAACTTGACCGGAAAGAATGAGCTTCGTTCCCTTGATGCCGTCTTCCAGCAATGACTTCTTCTCGGGAGAATTCGGCGTAAAGTACGGACCCTCGGTTTGCTCCGGCGTCAGGTCGTCATCGTCCAAAATCTCCGGCGTGTACTCCAGCGCCCGGGAGCGAGAGGTGAAGAGAAAGGCGAAGGGAAGCGCGGCGAGCGCTTTAAGCAGCGTTCGTCGGCTGAGGTTGCTAAAAGGGGATCGTTCCATGGCTTCCGTATCTCTCAAGTGTCGTTACTGGGAGAATACGGCTGATGAGCCTCAAGCAACAGAGAATGGCCCCACTTTCACCGGACTTTCATCCGGGGATGCCCCCGGATGTGGCCTACAGGATGGCAAGCTGCCCGAACAGAGCTCCGTCGACCGGCGCCGAGCCCTGTTCCGCCTCTAAAGCATCCCGCTCCGTCCAGTTCTTTCCTGCCCGCCAGTAGGCGATCACGGGAATCGACTTTCGAGCGCTCACCGCCGAGGGCAGAGAGTCCTCCGCGTAGGTAGCCCGAACTAAGAGACTCGTCACGGGCGGTTCGCCAAAAGGATCGCACTTCACCAGTAAACGATCCTTTTCCACGCCGACAAACTTCAATGGATGGGAGACTTTGCAAGACAGAATAGAGTCGGGGCTGACCTGGGGATTGGGCTCGTCCAAGATGAGCAAGATCGGCATGGCTAACGCGTCCTCGCCGTCTGAGATATCCCAGGCAACACACTCACCGCTTCCTTGACCCGCTCGAAGCAGCACCCTTCCACCTCGCATATTACCAACTCCCCTTGTCGCCACGCGTCGGTGGCGGTAATCGTCACTCGCGGAGGCGTACACCTGCATGGACGACAGAGCCGCAGGTGGCGATTCGCCAATCTTCGAATTGCCACATGCATCGCCACCTTGGGATCGTAAGCCACGGGCCCCGGCATAAAGAGCACCTTCAATTGCAGTTCTTGAGAAGTCGCGCTCTGACCTAACCGGTACAAAGGCTGTTCGGGAGGCGTCAACAACTCGCATCCCTGTGGAAGAGAGACGTCGAGCGCCAAAAGCTCAGAGGCCCCGGGTTCGATTTCAAGCGGCAACCGCAAGGACTCCACCGGCCCACTCACCCTAATCCACGGATCGACCGCCTCATACGCATCGCCCGCCGGGGCCAGGTCCACGAATACATAGGCCGCCACCGTCTCGTCGGGCGCAACCTCCGAGAAATGCAACCGAGTGAGCAACGCGTTTCGGGGCCTCTCCGCAAACATCGCAAAGACTTCATCTTCGCCCACCTGGAGGGTCAAAAACCCCGTCCGGGCGCGTTCCAATATTCGCCGAAGCTCCCCGCCCCGGGCGTACAACTGGGACGAAGTGCCGTCCAAACGATCCAAACTAAAACGAAGAGAATCCGCCCGCGTTTCTCGCGCAGCGGTTGCAAACAGCACAGGCTGATCTAACATGGGAATCCTCCTATCGAAGGGTTAATCGGCGGACGAATCCACCCATACAACGAGGTCGATAAAGAGAATCGTTTAGCTGGGCCAGACCAACATGTAAGCTAGACCTTCCTCGAACGGGGCCGCGCCAAACGCGTGATCCGCCATCTTCTGCCGCAGGCGCCGCCACAAAAGCTCGATCCGTCGACTCTCAAGTCGAACGGTATGCGTGTGGAAACCCCGGGGATGGGAAAGCATCGTTGCCATGATCCGTACCCAAAGGGATACCTCATTTGGTCACCAGACCTACGGCCCATGATAGAATGCAAACGTGGAGCGCATCCCCTACGCTATCCGAGTCTTCATGGTCGTCGTGCTCGCCCTACCGGTGTTTTTCACCGTATGCCTCGCCTTCGGCTTCTACCTCGGCTGGCTCGGTCGCCAAATGCCCGCCCCCTGGAACTCCGTCACCGCCCTCGCCACCCTCGCCTTCATCGGCTGGCTCATCAAAATGAACTCCCCACGCTCCTCAACTGAGGAGTAGTTTTCCGTCTTAATGGCTTTCATTGTTTCGCGCCAAGGTGAACGAATTGGATCTCTTTCAGCACCAATTCGCCACCCACGGTGCGTGCCGTCGTTATGCCGAAGGAGGAAATAGAGGGCCCCTTTCCAACGCTCGACGATCTGCGATGATTTGGTTCACAACCGATTTCTTCAGGCTGAAGAACCCCGTGGGGACCCCGTACTTCTTCATCTCTTGCATCGCAAAGTGCTGCATCACCGCATAACCAATGATTCCGCAGCAAACGGCGGAATTGATCCCCATCAGGAGGGAAGCCACGATGGGTGCGCTGCTGCTCCAGTTGCAGCCAAACGCTATCTTCTGATTGGGCTTGTAGGTCGCAAAGCCAATGGCCACGACAAATGCGAGGACCAATGCGCCGAGAACCAGCCAAATCTGATCCTCGCCAATCTTCGCCCCGGTCAGCCCTGCCCGTACCGCGAAGGAGGCCACGATGTTGAAGATAAACACGTTGTTCAAGCCAAAGTAGCCGTCGCAGAGCGCCTGTAATTTTTCAGCCGAACCATAGAGATTCTGACCTCGAGGGTACGCAGCGAATTGCTGTGGCGGCGGTGTTCCAGAAGGGGGAGTTTCCATAATTGTAGGCGAGAATCATAACACCGCGAGAGGTACTTTGTGAACGGGATTTCAAGAAGAATTGATAATTACCCATCACTTTTTCATTGCCCGTCCATGCCGCGAACCAGGCAAAGGGATGCGCGCAAATTGAATGGCGCGCACCCCCCTTGGAGAAAGAACTCTAGACCGGAGTTGTGACGCTTGTCCCGATCGTCACCGCGGTGGGAACGACGGGCAGCGGACTCAAGGCGAAGTGGATGAAGTCCGGCATCCCAAAGTTCTTGTTCTGGTAGGGCGTCCAGTTCGGGTCTTGACTGAGATAGGAGTACTGATCCCCCAGCAAGAGCCCAACGATGACCTCCGCGACGATTCGTCCGCCGACCGGCCCCAACGTGTTGGCGCGACCCTCCACCTGGTTGATTGCCGCCTCCGCGAGAATATAGGCCCAAAGCGGACAATTGTTTGCAAACGCCGCGCTCACGTCCGTGATCTTCACCGCCGCGTTATCCCACGTGTTGTTGGTGACGCGACCCATTCGGATATCGGTGTCTGGATGAGGGACGATCGCCATCGCCTTTGCCACCGCCTGACCGGACGGTAATCCCATTCGATACCCGCGAAGCAGGTTACGATCCGCCAGGATCGCATTGTTGCCCACCTCGCCCGGCAGATGCGCCAGCGGGTTGACGAGCGAAGTGTCAATGCAGTCGGCAGGCTGGAAGCCGCTATTCTTCGGTCCCGTAGCGGTCGCCTCCTCAAAGAATTTCGTCCAATCGATTGCCCAGTCCGCCGGAAAAGCCCGGAACCCGTTTAAGCCATTCTGATCGTTGGCGTCGAACACATTCTTCGTGATCGTCGAGTTCAGCATGTATCGCTCGCGCACCAGTGAGTGCCCAAACCGATATGCCGCCACCGCAAACTCCACTGGCATAAACGGATCGTTGTGCCAATGGTAGAAATTCAGGTTGGGAGTGTCTTCGTAGATCGTGGTCCCTTTCTTCAGATGGGGCAGAACTGCCTCCACCGTATCTCGCCCGACGATGCGCGGTAAGAAGTCGTTCAACACCACGTATTGGTAATGCCATCGCGTTTGCCGCTGGGCTTCCGCAAAACTAAACCCTTTGGCAATGCACCGGTTGTGGAACCGGATAAAGGTGCTTTGGATCTGGCTGATGATGACGTTCTCATCGTTGCGCATGTCGCCGATGATCGCACGGCCGTTCGCGGCTCGCGCCAGGTCCTTGGCATCTGGGTTGGTCGTAGCGCCGGTCAGGGGGCGCCCCAGCAGTAGGGATCCCTTAGTCGGTCCGTCCTGCTGATACATATAAGGCTGGTCGTCTGGCCCTCGGCCGTAGATGCAATCCAGATCGAACCTTGGCGAACGGAAGTTCGTCAGGCTGTCCGGATCGTTCGCCTTTTGCAAGCTGCTCACCGGATCGAAGGTTAGATCGTGGTCAATGAATTGACCCAAGAACGTGTAACCGGAAGGAAGAGCCGGACTCCCCTCCACCTTCGGCGTCGCGCCTGCCGATGCCGTCATCTTTTGGGCCAACGCGTGTAGGGCGCTGACCGAATCGTCCGTCGTACTCCCAAACTCCGCCGCCGGGAGCGGCCGAAACATCCGCCCAAATCTGCCCTCGAATAACGCTGATCCTACCGTGGTCTCAAGCCCACGGGTTCCACCATGATGTTGACTCATGTTTTCTCCTTACAAATCCCGCGTCGTCGCGAGATACTTACAAACACGTCTTTATTTTATGTTCAAGTAACTAGCAAATAGTCACATAAAAGAGAATCTTCTTGGTCATTACCAAGTCATCAGGGCCTGAGGATCGTCTTCGCTGACCCACGTATTGCCCCAAGAGATCGTCGAAACGCGCCCGTTGCTGTACGTCAACTTCAAGGCGCTCACCCTAAACTTCCAGGTGTCGTTCCCGTTCGGGTGAATGATCACGAACAGACGTCCATGTACTAAGTTATCCGGGGTGTAGTAGCCTGCCACCGGAATGCCATAAACCTGACTATCCGAGTTGTCCGGGAAGCGCGTTCCACTCCCCACGGTGCCTTTGCCCACCAAGTGAGTGCTGTTATCGAGAGCGACTTCAACGCTCGAATCGTGATCCTTGTCATCGTTGTTCGTGTGGAACTGAATGGAAATGCTTGTCAGCTTTGCAGGAGTTCCGCCCCGGTTGCCCGTCGCCTTGACCCGCGGTGTCCCCGGTTTTACGGTCGCCGCCATCGCCACGCGTTTCCCCGCCTTATAGGAAGTCTTGGGCCCATGCTTGCGCACCTGCCCCGCCACCGCGGGAACCAACAAAACCGCACCCGCGAAGATCGCCATCAAAAGCCAAACGCTTATCAATCGTCCTTTCATCACAGATTCCTCCTGAGGAGATTCATGAAGAGAACGAGATGCGGAGTGCGAATCTAACGAATCGTTCTATCTTTCCAAATTTCGTCGTGCAGAACGACAATGGATCGATTTAAATATGCCGAGTGGTTGGTCCGAGTAGCCTCGGTTGCCTGTGCTCATGCCTTCAACTGATGCGTCTCGGTTTCGCTCTCGTCGGCAAGATCCAGACTCGCAGAGCCCCGCTCGTGGTAGGAAGCTGAACTACTTGCAGGGAACAACCGAGCCGCCCGCCGTAAGTTCCGCAACGACGGCAGGAGGCGGGTCGGCATCCGTGAAGAAGTCCCACCAAAGACGTCCCCGGCTCTGATCCGAATAGCACCGTTCCTTCGGGCGTCGTCGTGATACGGCTCCGTCCCGTCGTACGGTTAAAACAAGGCCCTCGTAGCCGGCATAGGCGGAAGCCGGAACGGCCCCCTGAGAAAGCCGCTGACCATGGACGAGACAGGCGAACACGCCCGGATTATCATCCCGCGAACTGAGGGCCTCCATAAAGCCCGGGAGGATGGTGACCGGAGGGAAGTAACTGACCTTGCCCCCAAACCAACGAGAAGCCTGAGCATTCGCTCCCTTGGGGAAAGGGTCCTGTTTGCAGTACCAGATATCGCTCGACTTTACATAAGGGTTGAGGGAGCGCACGTCTGAGAAGAGGTTGGAAGAAAGCTTTCCATCGTGATCTTGCTCGTACATCGCGGCCGCCATCGCCAATTGATGGAGATGCGTCGTACACGCCGCCTCGTGTCCACTTTCTCTGGACTTGGCGAGAATACTAAACATAATCGCGGTGAGGACGATGATGATGGCGATCACCACCAAGATTTCGACAAGGCTAAACGCCCTCCTCATGACGAGATTCCCTCGGCAAATGCCCTGATCCGCTTCATGAGCGCCCAATGGACAAGGGCGGGCGGCAAGATCGTGAGCATCACGAAGACAAATCTGCCCGAAAGCGCGGATAAGTGCCCCCCACCCACCGCCGCCGAAATGAGTCCATAAAGGGGAAGCACCAGAAAGTAGCAGAGGTAGGTGAGCAAGCACTGACCCAACGCATTCACCCGCTCTCTGAGCCTAATCCAGACCACACTGGCCAGCACCCCTGCCACCGTGATCTGCCACAGAAAGGAGAGATCGGTGGCCGATCTCACCATTTGAAATCGAGCGCTGGCCCAGTACGCGTTGAGTTCTTGAGGATTGGTAATCGTGGAGGCCTGCCAGGAGTAGGCAACAAGCTGAATGAGAAAGACGGATACGACCGCCGTAAGCATCGCCACGATCACTCCGACACTCGCGAAGTAAGCGAGTTCACTCCGAGTCATCGCGCCCATCCACAGTCTTTCTCGCCAGCAACCCCCACCCTGCTACTGAAGGAAAGGGTCCCGCCGTTAATGAACTCCCCAATCGCATTGACTGAATGTGGCAGCAAAATCGACACAGTGGCAACTAAGAGTACTCTTGTAAATGAATGTGTGTTCATTTCATCACCTTTGCGTCAATGTGTCAACGAATTTCACTGAATGCAAATCGACTAAGGAAATGTTTCCGATTCGAATCTTTAATAATTCCCTCATTTTCCTCTTGAGTTGCTCGGGCTGCCGGTCACAGACTTCAAAATCTCGATCGACGGCAGAAGGTGGGATTTTAGGTTTGTATATAGAATAGGCAAAAATACGCAAAGGGCTGCATATACTCGCAATTTGCGTAATCATCTGCAAAATTAACTTGGATTACGACATGTCGTGAGTTATAGTTTCGGTTGGTTATGAAAGTGAACCTAAAGCTTCTTGTTATTTTTCAACTTGCAGCTCTTTCTGTACTATCATTTGCCCAGGTAGGTTGGCAGGTGCAGTACAAAAAGAACGGCACGAGTGTTCAGACGACTTCAGGCACGGGATATTCGAGTGTGTCTTATTTGAACTGGTATCTAGGCTCTACTCCAACATGGGACTCAAACGGCAACGGCGACGGGTACGCAATAGGTCCAGAAGCCCCTCCAAATGGCTTGGTCCTGGAACAGCACCCTCAGATGTCTGGGTGTAGATAGCGGAGGGGGAATGTGAATAATCTTAGAATGACTTCGATTGTTTCGCTGCTGCTGACCACTTGCATCAGCTTAGGGAATGCTTTAGGGGAGCGCCCCCTCAGCTGGGATTTGTCGGGCCTCTTTCCCCTCAATTACAACGGTAAATATTCTCTTTCGGATCCAATGATCAAATTGCTCCAAGAGGGCGAATCCGAGATCGTCAAATCAACGGCGATTGAACGAATGTCTAAGGATGGAAGTGACCTACTCGCCGCATGGTGCTATGGGCAGGCAGCTCGGCTGAAAAAGGATGGGGACGGAATGCTTGCCGCACTCACTCAATCGAAGAAAGTCGATCTGAATTCTGCGGCAGGACTCTACGCTCAGATCGTTTGCCACCATGTCCGGGTTAGCAAACTAAAGGAATCGGCAGAGATGATGGTTCTTCAAGAGAGCCTGACCGCCCTAGCTAAGAAAGTGACCGCCAAGTTCTCAGATAATCTGCCACTTATGGTAATCCTTGGTTACCTCGACGGGGTAACCCCGGGACAGCAGCGAGATATGGCCAAGGCTTATTTGGAAAAGAATCCTAAGGATCCTTACGCCAAAATCGCCTACGCTCGATCTCAAACGAGGGGCCCGATTTCTTACAAAATAGGCGCCGAGGGCAAGTTGACATTGGCACAGGAGTATCTGAGCCCATTTTCTCCTAGCCCGCAGAATGCCGTTCCTTTTTGCCTTGAGCAGTTGAAAGCCGATCCCAATCAGCCCGAGTATCAATACATCTTGGCCTACGCCTACGGCATGCTTGATCAAAAGCCCAAGGCCCTGGCAGTTTGTCGAGATTTACTAAAGAACCCCAAAGCGTCCGATCTGCTTAGGGCTCGTGCCCAGAAATATCTTGAAGTCCAGAAGATTTTCGCGCTTGTACCTTCGGTTTCTCCTTAGTCCGTAAGCGAGTCCACGTACTCCTCAAACGCCGCTCGCTTTACGGCAAAGACAAACGCACTATCTTCGCTTGTTGCGGCACGAAATTGGAGGCTCGTCATGCTTCTCTATCTTGAACGAATGAATGCCTTATCAGGCCCCCGCCGTCGCCCACCCAAAATGCCACAATAAGGGCTCATGTCACGAATCCTTACCGAGCTGCCTGTCGGCGAACGCGTCGGCATTGCCTTTTCCGGCGGACTGGATACCTCCGTTGCCGTTGCGTGGATGCGCGAAAAGGGCGCCATCCCCTACTGCTACACCGGCCAACTCGGACAATACGATGAGGACGACATTGACGGCGTACCTGGTCGCGCCGAGGAGTACGGAGCCGAGAAGGGAAGACTGATCGACTGCCGACCCGAGATGGTACGTGAGGGCTTGGTCGCTCTCCAGTGCGGCGCCTTCCACATCACCAGCGCAGGCAAGACCTACTTCAACACCACCCCCATCGGCCGCGCCGTCACCGGCACCATGCTCGTCCGAGCGATGAAGGAAGACGACGTGAACGTGTGGGGCGATGGCAGCACCTACAAGGGCAATGACATCGAGCGGTTCTATCGCTACGGCCTCCTCGCCAATCCCGACCTCAAGATTTACAAGCCGTGGCTGGACCGCGCCTTCGTCGAGGAACTCGGCGGACGAAAGGAGATGAGCGAGTGGCTCCAAGCCCGCAATCTCCCCTACCGAGCCAGCACCGAAAAGGCGTACTCCACCGACGCCAACATCTGGGGCGCCACCCATGAAGCCAAGGACCTCGAATTCCTTTCGAACGGCCTCAACATCGTGGAGCCCATCATGTGCGTCAAGTCGTGGGACCCGAACGTAGAGATCAAGACCGAAGTCGTGACCGTCGAGTTCTCCGAAGGTTGGCCGGTCAAGATCAACGGCGAGACCTTTGAGAATCAGGTCGACCTCGTCATGAAAGCCAACGAGATCGGTGGACGCCACGGTCTCGGCTGCAGCGACCAGATCGAGAACCGAATCATCGAAGCCAAGAGCCGAGGAATCTACGAAGCGCCTGGCATGGCCCTGCTCTTCGTCGCCTACGAGCGCCTGGTGAACGCCATCCACAACGAGGGCACCATCGAGAACTACCGAACTGAAGGCCGCCGCCTCGGTCGCCTGATGTACGAAGGCCGCTGGTTCGATCCCCAATCTCTCATGCTGAGAGACAGCCTCCAGCGCTGGGTCGGCAGCCTCGTGACCGGATCCGTCACCCTCGAACTCCGCCGCGGCGACGATTACACCATCCTCGACACTACCGGCCCCCGACTGGCCTATCACCCCGAGAAGCTCAGCATGGAGAGCGGCGAGTCAGAGTTCGGCCCAGAGGATCGAATTGGTCAACTTTCCATGCGAAACCTGGACATTCAAGATACGCGCGAGAAGCTCTTGACTTACACCGAGCAACACGCCTTCGGCCCCGGCGGCATCCCCTCGCTGGGAATGGGCGAAGAGAAGTAACTAACTATTGTTAGTTGCGCCCACACTCCCTCGTTTAACATAGTGAAGGGGCGAGGGAGTGCGTATGGCGGAAAGAAATATTGTTCTATGTTTCGATGGCACCAGCAATGAGGTCGATTCCTATGCGACCAATGTGTTGCGCCTGTTCCGCTGTCTCGTCAAGGATGACGGCCAGCTTTGCTTCTACGATGCCGGGGTCGGCACGCTAGAAGACCCCGCCCAACTTGGCAAGATCACCAAAAAGCTTCGCAAAGGCTTGGACTTGGCCATGGGCTTCACGTTACGTGACAACGTGATCGAAGGATATAACTTCTTGGTAAGAAACTATCAAGAAACCGACGATATCTATCTCTTCGGCTATAGTCGCGGCGCGTATACCGCTCGGGCGGTGGCAGGCATGGTCCACATGTTCGGCCTCCTCCGACCCGAACATGAGAATCTCACCCCTTATCTCTGGCAGCGCTACTACAACAACATCGTCGCCAAGGGCTCGGAGGACCAAAAGAAGCTTTTCGCCACCGCCGCCGTCTTTCGCCGAGACTTCTCCCGAAAGAATGTTCCCATTCACTTCGTCGGCGCATTCGATACCGTCAGTTCCTTCGGCCTGTTAACTCGCTACCGAACCCTGCCCTATACGCGAACCAATGAAGATATCCACCACTTCCGCCACGCCTGCGCCATGGACGAGCGTCGGGCTCACTTCCCATCTAACCAGGCGGAAGCGAAAGACCCCGCCAAGCAGGACTATAAAACCGTCTGGTTCGCCGGTGTGCATAGCGATATCGGCGGCGGCCGTCCGGAAGAAAAGTCCGCCCTTTGCATGGTCCCCTTTCAGTGGATCGTGAGAGAGGCCGTTGCCCAGGGACTCAAAGTGGAGACCACTACCCTGCAAAAGGTGCTCGAACATCCTAAGCCCGACCCTTTGGCGCCCCGAGACGAATCTCTCGATTGGATTTGGCGGTGCATTGGCATCTTGCCCCTCAAGAGTTGGAGCGATGAGAAACAAGGTTTCCGCCTCCGTTGGCCCAACTTCAGCCGCAAGCGAAAGGTGCCCGAAGGCGCAACCCTCCACCAGTCAGTCATCGACCGAGTCGCGAAAGGCATGGTCCCCGTGACCATGCCTAAGAGCTACCAAGTGGAGAAGTAGTCTTGGCAAAGCCCACTCGATTCGAGTACTACGCGATCAAGACCCCGCCTGAAGAGCCCCAAAACCTGCCCATTCTAGGGTTGTTTCCCCGTTCGAAAGGGCATCCCAGTGTTTTCTTTGGTTGCGCCCGCGTAAAGTGGCAATACGGCATTGCCACCTTCCTCATGTTCGCCATCGGCATCGGCGCCACATTCGAGATATTCTCATTGCCTAAGGATGCGTTGAACGACCGTCCCCTCCTGAAATCGTTCCTCGTCATCGGCCTCGTCTGCTACAACATCCTCCCCGCCTTGTGGTGGTGGTCTATGTCGAAAGCCTTCCAGGATTGGGTGCTTGGGGTGACGGACAAAGAACAGGCGGCTTATGAAAACGAACGATTTGAGATCAACGGCGAACACGCCAAGGCCGTCTTTGCCGGATTAACGGCCCTGACGACCGGCCTTATTCTCAAGCTGGCTCTCGGAGTCTAACGCCGCGGTTGAGGCATCGTCTTTCGGTACGCCCCCGCATCTTCTGGGTGCATCTGAATAAAGATCGGTTCCACCATCTCCACATTCACTCCGAAACGATCCTGAAAAAGCCGATCGCAGCCTCGCAACGTCTCTCCTAAAGTCTTTTGATAGGAAGAAGTGACGATCGCCGGAGCAAATCCCAACTTCTCGGACTCGGCAGATCCATAGAACTCGTGAACCAGTTCCTCTTGGGTGTGTCCCATCGTTTGGGCGCTTCCCACGTTCAGTAGCGGCGAGAACGTCTTGTATCGAGAGCGCGTGAAGAGAGACGGCCCCGTTCCCCGGAGCCGAAACCGCATCCGAACCCCCGCGCCAAAGAACACTCGTCCCACCCCATAGTCTTTCCAGTAGCCTCGCAGCCGCTGGTAGTCCGCCTCGGAAGTGACGGAAGAATAGACCGTGAGCCGAAGGCTCAGCAAAAGCCCCGACAGAGAAAAATTGTATCCACTTTGCCAATAGCCAACGCTGGTTGTATCTACGGGTTGCTCAGGAGGACGCCGCATGTCATCCCCCCTTGCCGCTTCCGCCAAGAGTCTCTGAAAATCCTGGGCCAGCGATGACTCCGTTGCCCCGCCGTTCACAATCTCCCGTCGCATGGAGGGAGCCATGGCATCGTGCAGGTTGGAAATGGCCGTCACAAAATCGCTGTCGAACCGAGTTGCCGAGACAGTCTTGTCGGTTCGCATCATGAACCCAACCACCGGGCGCGGGAAGACGAAAGTGTCTTCACGCCGGTAGTCCGCCTGGACCGGAATCAACGCCAGCCAGAGGAGCAATGGTGACATGACGAACTAAAGGGTGACCTTGATCGAAGTCGCCTTGGAGATGTCCGGGAAGTCCGGCCCCACCTTGAATCCAAGAATGCGCGGAACCACATCCGTATCCAGACTGCCCGCCGCCTTCACGTAGTCGTTGAAGACTTTCGACATGCTCTGGCGTACCTTCACCAAATCCACCTTTCCTTCCTCGTCCACTGTGATTTCAAAAGGAGAGTAGTTCACGAACCCAATTGCCGAGAAGGCCAACGATTCCTGAATCACCCCAATACGCACGCCCAGGCCCGCCGCGCCCTGCGTCAGATTCAGATCAAGGGCGGTGTCCCTTGACAGCATATTCACGCGGCAAGCGCATCCCACCAGAGCGATCGCCGCAACTGGGGTCGCCCCGTCAACCGAGATCTTCACCGGCACCGGTTCATAACGCCGAGCCTCGGCGAAGAGCACGCTGTATTTCTGGCTTCCGGTTACGGAAAGGTAGTTGATCCCCAGGCGAAGCGCCACATCCAGGCTGAAGTAGCTGAAGTTCTGGTCGGTATAGGTCAGTTCCACGCCATTCGACGATGAAATGTGCGTCAGCAACGAAGTTTGAGAGATCGCCGAAAGGTCCCAAACCCCCACCGGGCCTACCCCCGCCCGAGCCACGCTCGAATCGATAGGTAAGTAGCCAGGATTCGGCCCCGGCTTTTGGGCGAAGCAAGCCACCGCCAACGCGGTCAAAAACAAAGTGCCAAGAAAGCGTCCAAGAATTTTCATGTCAATTTTCCAATCCAAGTGAATAGCGCTAAATTTGAAAAACGAGGTTCACAATCCGGTCATCCACCGTTACGCGAAGCGTAATCTTCTGCATCCGTGAGGTCAGAAAGGGCGGATTGGAAGGCTCGTAAGGAAAGGGAAAAGCCAGTTCGCAATGATATTCAGTTCCCAAGAGATCGCGGGGAGAGGGAAGCGCCAAAGTTGGTGCTGAACCATCCACCGAAAATCCATCTTCATTCAGGAGTTCGTATCTTAAACTGGGCAAAGACCAGTTGTCCTCCTCCGGAAGCGGCAGCTTTGCCTGAAGGTCGAAGACCACTGCTTTATGATCGATCCGCCGAAGCGTGCGACCCAGTACCGCCTCCAAATCCCGCTCCGTCCTTCCGCCTGCCGATCCCACACGCGCCCCTACCACCGAAGCCCATTCGCGAGGACGGTAGTAGGTGATCCGAAGAGTGACCTTGGCGGAATCAGTGGGAAAGATGGGCAACTCGATCTCCTGAGATTGCCCAAGCCCCCTGACCCGCCGAGGATCTTGAAATGACCGCTTGGCTTCGCTGCGTAGCGCGGCCGCCGTCAGGTCGTAGGCAGGATGAAGCGTCGCGCCGCTTGAAAGGGCACAGACTGCCAAAAGTAAGTTCATCTTCTCTCCGTCCACTCTCTCATTCCGAGTGGCTGTCTACCAAGATAACGAGGTTGAAAGAGATAAACTAACTAAACTGCAAAAAAATTACGAAATATCTGATTTCCGGGACCCCACCACCAACCCAACGCCACCCAAAACCAGCGGGAAAGCCACCGCCAACTGCCAAGTCAGGGCCTCCCCAAACACCATCCATGCGGCTACTGATGCCAATAAGGGCTCTAACATCAGCGCCAGTGTTACGCGATGCGGAGCGATGAACCCCAGGGATCGGTTCACCAGAGTGTGCCCCACGATCTGAGCGAACACCGTCATCGCCACGATCCACCCAAATCCGCTCCAGGTCAGTTCCGCCATCGGCGGCCGCATCGCGAGCGCCGCGATCACGAGAAGCGATGCCGCCGTCCCGTAGCAACCGGCCACATACTGAACCAAATCCACGCGCTGAACCAGATCTTGGCCCACCAAAACATAGACCGCCATCGCCACCGCGCCTACCAACGCCAAGACCACGCCCAGCCAGGAACTCTGACCTCCCAAAGCCCCCGAAACGGCGATTGCGCATCCCAAAAAACCCAGTCCCGTCGCCAAGAGATCGCGTCCAGACGGCGCGCTTCTCCTTGCCAAAAGAGTCCAAATCGGGGTCGTGTTCACCAGCAAAACGCTCACGCCAACGGTGGTCAGCTTGAGCGAAGCAATCCAAGCCCCCAGATGCACGCCCAACGCCAAGCCCGCTGCCACCACCCGTTTGCGGTCCTCCGTCCGTAGAGGAGCCGGTCGCCGAACCAAAAGCCAACCCGAGAAGAACAGCGCTGCCAAGAGACACCTTCCAAAGGCGATTAAAACGGAAGGCGCTCCGCTCAACCGGGCAAAAATCGATCCGGAGGAAACCGCGCACACCGCCAAGCCCAGCCATACCCATGCAGAAAGGCGAGGCCCGTTCATCTCGCCGATTTTATCCGGCTAAACGCTTCTTCCGTCGGCCACGGCCAAGGATGAACGCTTATTTTGTTCAAACTCGTTTCATTGAACACCATGGAATTTTCGAACATAAAATAAAGAATATAGAATTGATTTTCGTAAGATTTATTTGCATCAATTGTGATTATTTTCTCAAGAATCATGTATTCTTTGAAAACTCATACGTCGATGAATCGATGTGAGAATATGGTGAGGTGAATACGTGTCTGAACCAATATTCATCCGAATATCGGATGATGATGTAGAGTGGAGGTACGACGCTAGCTTCGAAGAATATTTAGCGGTTAAAACAAATCCGACCGCGTGGTTTAATGCCAATATTCTCGGAAAAGGGCCAGCTTGTTCAAATCCGTACGGGAATATTCTCTACGAAGGCTATCAGCCTGGAGTAGGGAAGAGAGTAGAGCTCTCAGGAATTTGCGGAACCCAAGTGATCATCGCAAATGGATTCCATGAGGGACTTCTGGTCGCCTTTAATGCATGGCACAAAAAGAATATGCTTTTGGACGTGCAGCTTCGATCAAAGAAGATCCCAAAGGAAGAAGTACTTGCCATCGCAAACGCTCAGATTCAACAGCAGATGCGAAAGCCGACTCCCATCGATAGTCCCGGAGAATTCTGGGTGGACCTAGATGAGAAGCTTGTGCAATACGGATATCCGAATACCCAAATAGTCATTACCGTGGATGAGATATCCAAGTCCGCGAATATTCACTTGGAACTCGGATCGAACCAATTGCTTTACTTCTCCATGCACGGCGCGACGGTGGTCGATAACGCCGCCTTTGGAAAGTGGGTTTGTAATCCCCGGGTGAAAAAGATTCCCCGCAATGTCATCTTTATCGATGATAAGGGTGTCGCGGCCGATCCCGTCCCACTTGCCCCCGGCTCGGATATCGACTCGTCGGATCTCTCTACACCCCCTATCTTCAATGTATCGGATCCCTGCGGCGCAACGCAGTGCTATTCCGCATGCAATGTGGATACGGGCTATGTCAATGACTACAATCCAACCACGGGTGAGGTCAACATGAACGTCGAGATGATCCTCATCAAGCCCTACTGCGTGCCAAATCCGTCAGGCAATCCCTGTCCTTAGCACCGTCTCAACCAGAGACTCCCAAGAGGCGCCTTCGCATCGTCGAAGCGCCTCTTCAGCCCCCGAAACGTCGAGGAACCCTTCCAAAGCCTTCTGTGCCCGACGCCTTTGCTTGCCCGAATATCCCTCGCTCATGCGCAGCGCCGCGGTAAAGCACCGGGCAGGCAGGTCCACCTCGCCCCTTCGCTGTCCTATCGCCCCCAATTGCCGCAGCGTCCAACTCATGTGAACAATATGCCGACCCTCGAAAGTATTGGCAAGGAGTCGGCGGAGCCACCGCTCGGCCTCATCTTCTTCGTGCATTCCCAGGTGGGCTAAGATGATGTTCTGTGTGATAAAGAGAGTCGAGTGTCGTTTGTCGACCCGCTCCATCGTTTCCAAAGTTCGAGCGATCCAGGCTCGTCCTCCCTCTGTATCCCCCGAATCCACCGCCATCCGAGCGCGAATGACTTGGGCCGTCGCCACGTGGTGATAAAGGTCACCCGCTTCTGCTAAATCTTGGGCGCGCCCTAACAGTTCCGCCGCCCGATCGGGGTCACCATGCTCATAGGCCATCCAAGCCAGATCCGTAAGCGCATCGACCGCGGAGTCCACATCGCCCACTTGCTCAGCCAGGGCCAGCCGTCGTTCCCACAATCGGCGACACCCCTCGTCGTCCCCCCTTCGAGACGTCAGTGCGCCTTCCAATCCCAGAATTCGAATATCAAGCGCCAAGTCGCCCAATTCGTAGGAAGCCAGCCGCGCCGCCTCCGCTAACTCGTCGAAGTCGGACAAATAGCCCGCCTCAAAATAAGTGATTGCCAGCCCGTCCGCATAGCGACGGATTTGCGTCCAGTTGCGCTCCTCGCGCGAAAAACTCAACCCCCGACGAAGATCGGCGCTACGCCTTAAAAGTTCTTGAATCCCCGCGTCCCAGCGCCCCTCTTTCATCCATCGCCCAATCTGTTGCGCCTTCTGAGCCAAGACCCCTGCGTGACGAATCTCCGCCGCCATCGCCTGGGTTTGCGTCCACCGGTCGGAGGGCAATATCTCCAGATAGTCCCGCACGGAATCGTGCAGTCGATACCACACCCCTTGAACCGTCGCCTCCACCTCGATTAGTCGGCATCGAAAGAGATGGGCGAGGCTATCAGAAGTCTCCAGCGCGTCCCCTCGCGTGACGTTCAAAGCATCGTCCAGAGAAAACGAACCCGCAAACGCCTTCAAGCACTGCACCACCTGCCGATCCTGTTGGCTGAGCAGCATAAAAGAGTGTGCGATCGTCCGTGCCAGCGGCGTCGCCTCCGCCTCCAGCACGGCGGAGGTTCGCCCGATCTCCTTGACCAGTTCCGGCAAGCTCTTCTGCGCCAAACACGCCGCGGCAATGGCAATAGAGAGGGGAACCCCCATCGCCAGACGGCATAAGTTCGCCACCTGCCCTCGGTTTTGAGACGTAACCCGGAATCCGGGAGCCACCTGCTCCGCCACTTCCACAAACAAAGAAGTCGCCGCCTCATCCCGATCCAAACTCAGTGGGTTCAAAGGGTATTCGGTCTCGAGAGGAATCTTCAGTGCAGTCCGACTGGTAGCCACCACCGCCAGGCGCGGACACGCTGGCAAGAGCTCCGTCAACTCTCGACCCGATCCCGCTAGGTCGTCCATCCGATCCAAAATCAAGAGCGTCTGCTTTTCGGCCAGCGCCGATCGTAGACTCTTCATCGTGTCGTCCGCCGGATCAAGCTCGGCGGCTTCGGAAAGCGCCCGAAGGAACTCGTCCGATGAGGAAATTCCCGCGCACTCGATCATCCAAATCCCATCCGGAAAGACATCCCGAACCGCCGAACCCAAATTGCGAATGATCGAAGTCTTGCCAATCCCTCCCGGCCCGGTCAGGGTGATCCAACGGGACCCGCTTCGAAGCATCCGCCCCAGCGCGTTCAACTCGGTCTCCCGGCCAATCAGCCTTGTCTGAGATGAAGGCGTGGCGACCGTCAAATCTGATATCGCCCGCAGAATCTCAAACTCAAGCGGATTGTCCGTGGGTGAAGAGGGCCGCTTTCGGCGCCCGTCTCGCATCGCTTCAGTCACTTCCCAAACCCTTCGCATTTGTTGCCAAACGTAGTTGTCGCGCGCCGCCATTGCCTCCATCCGCGCCGCCGCCTCGTCTGACAATTGCCCTCCCAAATAGGCCGCCATTTCCGCCACCGTGGCGGCGGGCTCGCTTGGCTCACGCTCCTCAACAATGGAAGTCAGGAAACCCTCTAGCTCAAAATGAAAGTCGGCGCTCAAGCGGTCCCCCACGTCTTGTGAAGCCGATTGATCAACTCCCCTCTCAATCGATACGCACTGATCCACATCGAAATATCGTTCAGTGCGTAACCTGCCTGATGCGCCGCCGGTCGGGTCCGGTCGAGAATATCCTCCTGGGTAAGGAAGTTACGGCAGTGGTAATGGAACACCAAGCGTTTCCATAAGCCCGATTCGGAAAGGGCTTTCTGCCGTAGCTCGTGTCCTTCTAGGCGATTCCAAAGAAGAAGCATTATTTCCTCAAACGGGAATCGACCCCTACATTTTGCATAAGTATCGTGAATTTCGTCCTCATTCATCCGGTCATCCAATCTCCGGACGACCTGAGCATGGGTACAGCCGCTACGGATGCGCCACAAAATGGCTTCCACCTCCGCCCAAGTCCAGCCGCCGCACGCTTCCTCTTGGGGCGGCGCGGTGGCCGCTTGACGGCTCAGGGCGTCCAGGAGCGCAGAATCGGCGTAGGGAAGACCCAAGATCAGCGCCGCCAACTCGTCGTTGGTTCGGTATAGATGAGTAAACGCCAAGCTCCGCAGCACCCAAGGTTCGGAAAGCCAACCTGCCAACTCAGTTTCGGATTCGGGAACGGCGGGCAAAGCGCGGCAACGCAAAAAAAGGAGCGCCTGCGGAAGCGGCATCCCCTCGCCGTAAATCATTTTCGCCAGCAACAGCCGCAGCGCGTGGTGTCGAGGTCGCTGACCCAACCAAACCTCATCCGCCAGTTCGTGCAGTCGCTCGCTGTCCAGAGCTAACTCCACAAACTCCACGAGTTCCTGGGGGTCAATCAGATCACCCAAGTCGTCGGTCGAATCATGCTTGCGCCGTCGGTAGAGATCGGCCAATCCGCTGCGGGCGGCGGAGTAAAGATAGGCATACCAGTGCTGCGCGTCAGGGAACGTCAATTGCTCCCGCTTATCCCACAGCCCGGCAATGATGTGCTGCAAGATATCCTCGGCGTCGTCGGCCAAGACCTGCCGGCGATGGAGATAGCGGCGCAGTCGGACAGAGGCATCCCGACTCAGGACATCGAACGCGTCCCGGTGATTCCCCCTCGGATCGCCCAGCGTCCTCAGGGCCCTCTCGATGGTAAAAGTACCTGCCTCCATCCCCCGGTTATTATGAAACGAATCGCAGCCCGTCCGGGGACGGTTGCGGACCTAACCGCAAGACTCCAACGGCGGTACAATCTCCCCTCGGCGAAACCCTCGCCGGGAACCCCTTAAACCCTATGCTCAGAGCTGGAAACGTCGGACTGCCAAACGTCGGGAAATCGACCCTCTTCAACGCTGTTGTGGCCAACTCCAAGGCCCAAGCCGCGAACTTCCCGTTCTGCACCATCGAGCCCAACGTCGGCATGGTCAGCGTGCCCGATGACCGCCTCGAGGTTCTCGCCAAGATCTCCGGTTCCGAGGCCATCCTCCCCGCTCGCCTTGAAATCGTAGATATTGCCGGTCTGGTCAAGGGTGCCAGCAAGGGTGAAGGGCTGGGGAACCAGTTCCTGGCGAACATCCGCGAAGTGGACGCTATCATCCACGTCGTCCGCTGCTTCGAAAACGACGACATCATCCACGTCGCCGGTTCCGTCGATCCCGAGCGAGATATCGAGATCATCAACATCGAACTCGCCCTCGCCGACATGGCCCAGGCCGAGCGCCGATTGGACCGCGCCCGAAAGGACCTGCGCACCAAGAAAGAAGTTCAAACCGAAATCGATGCCCTGGAAAAGGTCGTTCCCGCTCTCCAAGACGGCAAACCCGCCCGCACCGTCAGCCTGACCGAAGACGAAGCGATTGCCATCAAGGGGCTGGGACTCCTGACGCTCAAGCCGGTCATCTACGCCGCCAACGTTTCCGAAGACGACCTCGCCACCGGTAACCCGTTCGTCGAAAAGGTCAAAGCCATCGCCGCCGCCGAAGGCGCCCAAGTCATCGTCATCTCCGCCCAGGTTGAATCGGAACTGATCGAACTCTCGGAAGAGGATCGAGCCGAGTTCCTTGATTCCCTCGGCGTCAAGGAAGGCGGCCTCCAATCACTCATTCGAGCGACCTACGATATCCTCGGCCTCCAAACCTACTTCACCACCGGCCCCAAAGAAACCCGAGCCTGGACCATCGTGAAAGGCATGACCGCGCCCCAAGCCGCCGGCGTCATCCACAGCGACTTCGAGCGCGGCTTCATCCGAGCCGAAACCGTCTCCTACAAAGACCTCGTCGCCGCTGGCAATATGAACGCCGCGAAGGACAAGGGCCAGGTCCGAAGTGAAGGCAAGGAATACATCGTCCAAGAAGGCGACGTCATGCTGTTCCGATTCAACGTCTAAGGGCTCAGGATCACCGAGCCGGACGTCGAATACCGAACAACCGGGGCCCCCTCTGGACTGAGGAGCTTTCCTATCCCTCCGTACGTTGCATACACGGCGATTCCTGGCTTCACGGTTACCATGGCATTGGGCGCAAGGCCAAGGATCTTGAAGACGGCGGAGATTGCGGGATACATCTGAATCGCTTGGGACGCCTTCATGGGTTTGTCTGCGAGAGCGCCAAAGAGGTGGGTGTAAGCCAAATCAACACTTTCGCCTTGGTTGCGATGGCGGGGCATCTCCATCGAACTGTTAACCGTCGTAAGTCGCTTCATAGATTCTGCGAGCGCATCAAAAGTCATTCGCCCCGAGACAAACACCATCCGATCTCGCACCCGAGGATCGCAACTGAGTTTTCGACCAAAGGCTCGGTTCGCTTCGATCGTCAGTTCGGCAAGGGAGATACAGACGCCGCTGCCAAAATCCAGCGGGCTTTCTACCGCTTGTCTGGTCAGAGGACTTGTTTGCTTCGCGTCCGCAGATATGAACGTCTCGAGAAAACCGGGAGATGCGCCAATCATTCGCGTCTTTCCTGTCGTCGGGTCGATGTATTGAATCATCGGATAGGCTCGAATCGAAAGAGGAACGTCCGCACCATCCAACACATTGCTCGTGAGGTCGGGGCGAGTGTACAAAAGCTCTTGGGTGAAGGCTTGACGGACCGCAGTGGGAACGTCCTTGCCTTTCACGAATTCGGTTCCTTTGGGAAGCCCCTGAAGCCAATTGGAAATCACAGACCGACGTTGTGGACTCGGCCCTTCAACCTCCGATTGAAAGAAACAAAGCGTGCCTCCGAGAAGGACAGGCTCTCGCCGTAAACCAGCCCCCACGATGTACAAATCGCCTTCACCCAAGACGCGTCGCCCCACCTCGATGGGCTGTTGACGTGGATCGACTTCAACAAGCAAGTTCCCACCGGCCGCTTGACTTAACTGCCGCATCGCTGAAGTCCACGTCTGAACAACATCCGCCGGAAACAATTCCGGTCGGGGACGAACCGCAAATTGGAAGCCCTGCGGGAAGAGCATCGAAAGAGCAATGGCTGTACTAATCATGGTGTCTCCTAGACTGATTTCAGGTCAAATCCTTTCGGGTTCCTAATGAATGGATCAATCAATTGATGCGCCAGCCCGAGATAGGGTTGGTCGTCTTCCACGAAGCGACTTAGTAGTTTAAGCTGCTCCTTTAAATCTGCTTTGCCCGCTGCCGGATCCACCTCGCCGCGCTCAAGGCGACCGATGCGCTCCAGCACCTGGGACATTTGGAGCTTGATCAGCTCCGCTTGACGCTTTCGCTCGCGCACCAGCGTCTCCCGCTTCAGTCCATAAACTTCAATCGACTGAAGCCCCTTTCCGCAAGGCTGCCCTGAGGCATCCTCTTGCGGCGTCACCATCCCATTCCCCATAAACTTCAAGTACTGCGAGGGATCTTCTCTGCAAGGGTCAATGAGCAACGGCTGCTCCAAGGACTCTTCACCCGGCTTGGAGGCATGCGGAGACCCCGGCGCTAACGGAAACTTGCAGGCTTTGCCCAGCTTCACCGGAGTTCCATTCACCACATAGCTTCGCTCTCGGTTGCAGTCGATGCACGAGATCAGTAAGTTCTCCCACTTCGCCGCTAGCCACCAATAACCGGGCGGCTTCAACGCGTTGCCTTCGTATGTCGCTCCTTTCGGACGCCAATGCTCAATCTCCGGCGGTTGCGTCGGCAAAGGAGATTCGCAGTAAGCGCACTTGCCGCGAAACAACTTATCCAAGGCCTCTCGCACACTCGGCGACTTGTAAGCCTTAAACGGAAACGCCTTCTTTTGCCACTCCTGACCCTGGTAGTAGATCGAGGCTTTCTCGTACTCCTTTAACCCGGCGGACTTCTCTTCGCAAAGGTCCTTCGGGGGATCGACGGTGGAGCGGTCGATTCGGATCATGACTCCGCCTGCACCTGCGCCCAAAGGTCTTGAACCATAGATGCCGTGTCCATAGCATCGGCGGAAGGAGGGGGAACCTCCATCTGAGCCAGTTCCTTATCGATCAGTTCATAGAACAAACGCTCCCGAGGCGTCTGCCCCAGCAGACTCGCCGAGTCCAATTCAGCCTTGGCCCGTGCCGCCTTTGCCTGGTCCTCAGGCGAAAGCTCTTGCGATGTCAGCGACTTGTAGTATTTGTCCAATCGATCCGCCACATTGGGCGCAATCGTACTTCCCAAGCCAAAGAGGGGGGAAATTAGAATCTGCTCCACGCTCATCTCCGAGGGATCGGGCAGATCGCTGTTCATCACAAACCCCTCTTCCTCATCGTGCCGAAGCAGCGCCACCTCTCCCTGGTGCAGTCCCCACAGACAAAGCGGATCGTGCGTACTCGCAAACACCTGCAACCTGGGCAAGTGCTTTCGCAGCATCCCGACGATCCGGAGCCGCCACTGCGGATGTAAATGAGCACCCAACTCATCGATAAGCAAAATGCCTTCCGCCACCTCCAAAGATGGCCAACGGTGAATGAGAATCGACATTACATCTGCCACCAGTGCCAATGCCGATTGATACCCATCGCTTAACTCTTCGAATCGCACCCGGTCGCCGTCGTTCTCTATCTGGATATACGGTTCCATCGTCCGATTCCGAATCCGCATTTTTGCCTCTGGTGGATAGAGAAGTAATTCCTTAAGGTCGGTGGCCAGATCATTAAACCTACTCCGTGGCAAACTGCTCAGCCACTCGTTTGGATTGATCAGCGGTTCAAAAGGATTGAATAAGTGAGCGGCCTTTCCGGCCCCACTGTTGGGTGAGGGCGTCACCGAAGGCGCTCCCTTGCGGGCCAACAGACGAGTTGCGCCGTAGGCCAACATCAGCACCTTTGCAGGCGGACCCTCGAACTGGGAAGAGCCTTTAGAGAAGGTCATCTCCACCGGCATCGAGTCCCCCGAAAGGTGAACCCGAACAAATCCGCTCCGCTGCCCATGCCGAACAAACCGTCGCGCATCAAGGTTCAAAGCCTCCCGATCCTCCGGCGAAAGCAAGGTCAGAGAAAGCGCCTGCAAGAACGTGGACTTCCCAACCCCGTTCTCCCCCAGCAGCACCATCCACGGCGCGCTGTCCGAAGTCGAAGGCGAAATCCGTAGATCGAGGTCATCGATGATCTTAAAGTTCTTGATCTCTACCCGTTCCACATAGCGAGTCTTGGAGTAGTAAGCCGTCTTCGCCTGCACTGAATTGGACGCCACATTAAAGTCGTCCATCTTCTTCTCACGCGCCTTTCGTTTGGCTTTTACTTTTTTGGTAGGAGGTTCTGCTCCGGTCGTCGGTACCGCCGATTGCACTTGCTCGACCGGCCCCGGCAGAAGCTCGGGCAGGCTGGCGAATGGGGAGAACTGCGATTGCTGGGTAATCGACCGAAGCGCCGCCCTCCGAATCCCCGAGTAAGCATGATAGGGCTGCGCCTGAGTGCGAAAAAACGTCTCGATCTGTCCGGGGTTTTGGACCGCCGTCATCGCTAATTGCGTGTATACGTCCTGGTAAGCCTGTTCTCGCTCCCGAAGGAGAAACTCGCTATTCAGGTTCAGAACGTCAATGGTGATATTTCCACGTTGCGTCAGCCCGAACGCCTTGCCGAACTGATCGTAGGACAGATGCTGTTCGGGGTAGTCCACACACGGGTCTAGCAATAGGGGCCGCTCACTCGAGACGTCCTCGCTGTATCGACTGCGGCTCCCTTCCACCGGGAATCGAGTGCCCTTATAGCTCCCGCAGTTCCGGCAACAGGCCATCAAGTTGCTCCATTCGTAAGCCAGCCACCAGTAATGCTGGTCGTCCACCTTACCGGTTAGCCCTACCGCATGGGATCGTGGTCGAAAAAACTCAATGTCGAATTCCCCAAACCCCACCGCCCTCTCGCAGTACGCGCACTTGCCATGAAATTGGGCGGAAAGCGCCTCCTTTAAGTTCTCAAATGTCGCGAGACTCTGGAACTCAAATTTTTCCTGAATCTTCTTCGCTGGCCCCAAGAAGAATCGCTGCGCCTCCTCCCGCCACCCCATCACGCGCGGGGAGGTCATCACCGAAGGCGCCGTCATACGCTCGACATGAATCATGCTCTTACCAAGAGCTTACAGCAGTAATATGAAACCGTGGCCTATCTAATGGCCGTGGACATCTGTCCCCCAAGACGCCCCTCAGCCCATCCACCTGTGAACCAACAGAGCGCCCCCAAACACCGAGCGCAATGTAGCCGTCAGTCCCCCTGACGTGAGCGCGCCCAACCTCAGAGCGCCCCTGCCAAAACCAACCCACGACGCCAAACCCATCACCCACCCCACGCTCAGATACAAACAGAGCGCCCCCAATCACCGAGCGCAATGTAGGCGTCAGTCCCCCTGACGTGAGCGCGCCCAACCTCAGAGCGCCCCTGCCAAAACCAACCCACGACGGTAGGACCGTCGGCTACATTGCGTTCTATGTTTACAACGCGCGGATATTCACCGAGCGCAATGTAGGCGTCAGTCCCCCTGACGTGAGCGCGCCCAACCTCAGAGCGCCCTACCAAAACCAACCCCCCACGACGCCAAACCCATCATCCATATCACGCCCTGTGTTTACAACGCGCGAATGACACCGAGCGCAATGTAGCCGTCAGTCCCCCTGACGTGAGCGCGCCCAACCTCAGAGCGCCCTACCAAAACCAGAGCGCCCACGACGGTAGGACCGTCGGCTACATTGCGCTCCGTGTTTACAACACGCGAATCATCACCGAACGAAATGCCGCCGTCATCTCTCTGACGGGACCGCCCCAACTTTCAAACCCGCAACCCCGGAGAACCACTCACCACCGAGCGCCCTTCTTTCCAAACCGACCGCACGTGGTTCACCCCAAAGAAATACGGAATCTCCCGGTAATCCTCCACCCCCCAAATCACGAAATCCGCCTGCTTGCCCGGCGTCAAAGCTCCCAGTTGATCCCCGCGATGCAAACTGTAAGCCGCATTTACCGTGCAGGCCGTCATCGCCTCAGCAGGCGACATCTTGAGATGAGTACATGCCAGCGAAAGCACGGCAGGCATCGAGGTCGTCGGGCTCGATCCCGGATTGAAGTCGGTCGCCAGCACCACCGCCAATCCCGCCGAGATCATCCCCCGCGCGTCAGGGTAGTGATCCAGCCCCAAGGCATAGACCGAGGCGGGCAACAGCACTGGCTGAACTCCCGCATCTGCTAGAGCGGCGATGCCGGACGCGTCTGTCCGTTCCAAGTGGTCCGCCGTCGTGGCGCCCAGTCGCGCCGCCAGCGCCGCCCCGCCTTCGTTTGAAAGCTGGTCCACATGCATCCTTAACCCGAAGCCTGCTTCCTTTGCGGCCATCATGATCCGTTCGGTGGTACGAAGATCGAACGCGATCGATTCACAAAACACGTCGCACCACTCCGCGAGCCCCGTGGGCCAAACCTTCGGAATCATCTGGTGGATCACCATGTCGACATACTCAGAAGGCTCATCTCGAAATTCCGTCGGAATGCTGTGCGCCCCCAAAAACGTGGCGATGTAGTCCAGCGGGCACTCAGCATTCAAGCGGTGAATCACCCGCAGAATTTTCAACTCGTCCTCCAGCGTCAACCCATAGCCAGACTTTGCCTCCACCGTAGTGGTTCCGCCCTTCAAGAACCAGTCGGCATACCTCCGGGACTGCCTAAACAACTCATCCTCACTCGCCGCGCGAGTCGCCCGCACGGTCGACATAATCCCGCCTCCAGCTTGGGAAATCTCCACGTAACTTGCTCCCTGAGCGCGCAACTCGTACTCGTCGACCCGAGTTCCGCCGAACACCGGATGCGTATGCGCATCCACAAAACCGGGCGAGACCACTCCGCCTTCCGCATCCACCTCGGTAGCGCCGTCCGCCTCAACCTGCCCATCCTTGCCAACCGAAACGATCACCCCGTCCGAGATCAACATCGCCGCGTCGGTCAGAATCCCCAACTCGGACATCTCGCCTCCCACCCGGGGCCGAGCCGGGCCCCTCAGAGTCAGTAATTGGCCAATGTTGCGGACGACCAGTGAGCTCATAGGCAGGCCCGGACTCCCGCCGCGAAACTGAGCATACAGGCCGCCCCCGCCATTGCGGTTACGTCATTGATATCCTTCGTGGGGTCTAGCTCGACAAGGTCAATCATGCGAACCTTGGGATTCCGCCCCGCCTCAAACGCCGCTTCGCGCAAATCGTTCGGCGTAAACCCTCCCGGCCGCGCCCCCGGACAGCCCGGCGCAAACGCTCGATCCATGGCGTCCAGATCGATGTCGATATACACCACGTCTACCCGTGGCATCCGAAGCAAAAATGACTTCAAAACGTCAGCCAACTGCCCGTCTCGAACCTCGCCTCGCGGCACAACCTTGATCCCCTCTTGCTTGGCGACCGCCGCATATTGCGGCGAATTTGCAAACGACTGAATGCCAATCTGGATGACGTTCGAGCCCGGAAGCCCATCCGCCAACAACCCGCGTATCGGATTTCCATTGATCGGTCCTCCATCTAATTCGCGAAGGTCGTGGTGCGCGTCGATGGTGATGAGCCCGATCCGATCCAATCCCAACCCCAGCGATCGAGCCAGCCCTTTCACCGCGGGCCGAGTCAACCCGTTGTCGCCTCCTAGCAGAACCGCCCGATCCTTGATCTGGACCACCGCCTCCTCAATCTGCCCATTGGCGTCGGAAGCGCCGCCAAAGAGAGTCAGATCACCTCGATCGTCCGGAATCAATTCCCGGACGTCTGCCCCTTCATAGGCGTAGGTGGAGAAGCGAACAAGCGACTCGCGAATCGCCCTCGGCGCCCGGTCGCAGTTCCCAGGGGTGATAGAGAAATTGAGCGGAACCCCCAAGACCGTTAGCCGCCCTTTCGTCATCCCCGGAGCGTGCCCTGCCAACCAGGCAGATGCTCGCGGCCAATTCACATCCTCGTGCATGGCGCTAATGATACGTCTTCGTCCGCGATTGGATGAATGACAGGGACAAAAAGAAACGTGCGGCCCAACTCTTAAAGCTGGACCGCACGCGTCGACTTACTTGGGTTCTGCGGTTCCCATAGGTGCGGGACCGCTTGCCCCGCCTTGCGCTCCCACCGCGCCAGGAGGCTGAGCTCCGGCAGGAGGTGGCTTAGCCGCATCTCCAATGTCCTGCTGCTGGCTGCAGCCAGCGGCAAGAAGAACGACGAGAGGAAGAATCAACAATCCAAGTTTCTTCATTCGTTTTCCTTAGGAACCAGCCGGCCAGAACTTCTTGAACGCCCAAGTACCGTCGGAGAGTTGGACCTTCTCCATAACCTTTCCTCGGAAGTCCTGAGCCTTTGCCGAGCCGTCCGCGGCGACATAGGTCGTCATACCGTTCGGATACTCGCAGTTTCCAACGCCCTTTCGACCACCAAGCGGCCGAGTCGTCGTCGTCGGACCTGCAATTGCCCAAGAAGGAGCGGGCCAAGCGCTAGCTGCAGTACCCCAGCCGCCGCAGAACACGAACGGTGTCGTCGATCCGTAAACGCCAACCAGGTAGTCCCAGTTGCCCGCTTCCGAAATCAGTACCGTGTTGGAAACTTCCGCGATGGAAGTTTGGCTCAAGCTCGGCGCCGATTTGAATCCATAGCTGCCGCCACTGGATCCCATAATCCCATCGGCCTTCGTATTGCCCAAGCCCATCCAGTTGGACTCGAAGTAAGCGGCCGTCGTGCTAACTGCCTGGATACGTGGCAAGCTGCCAAAGTGCTGAAGCCGCTGCCAGTAGGCATTAGGTCCAGTCGGAGGCGTAACCTTCGGATTAAGCATCACGCCCCAATTCTTAACGTAGGGCTGAGTCGTACCTTGCCAGGTCCAAAGACCTTGACCGGTAGGATCGTCCGAATTCCAAGTAAAGAGGGAAGAGGTCGTCGTAATCAGCGCAGTACATCAAGTTACCGAGACCGGTTTGCTTGACGTTGCTGAGAAATGCCGAGTTCTTAGCGGACTCCTTAGCCTGAGCAAAGACAGGGAATAGAATCGCGGCAAGTATTGCGATAATGGCAATGACTACAAGTAATTCAATAAGCGTAAACGCTTTTCGGATTTTCAATTTATCCTCCGATTATATCGGCTAATTAGATAACGTCATCCCTTGGAGATATTCTCCTTAGGACTGAAAAGTATCTATTTGTATTACGAGAATAATGACTACTCTGCGTACTGGCTTGTGAGTGCAACTTCACATCCAATGCGCAAGGCCATGTTGTCTACGACGAACAACGGTAAATCAAAGTTCCTCGCAGAAGTAATTTAAACTTAACACAATCGGCACTCTCATGCAAATCGTGAAATGAAACCATCCTAAAATTTAGTGAAAGAAGCATTTTTGATGCCAATGCGTGGCCTATTTTGAAAAAGAATTAACGGAACAACGATGATAAATTTAACCGTTTAATTTATATATGCTCAAAATGCTAATTATGTGAAGTATGGTGGTCATTTGAATTTTGAACGAATTAGATCTCAACATTCGGGTTCGGATAGATTGAGCCTTAACGAGTACTTTATATACCTAGTCTGAAGAGAAGTGACAGACCTGGAAATTTGCTCTGATTCGCACATTTTCAAAGTTTGAGTTAGGGAGAATTAACTTCCAACCAAACACGTGTTAGTCTAAATTGGTGTCCAGCCCTGGGTTGTGGTGGCTGGGTCATGGTGCGAAGGAGTCCAAGTGGGTTGCGTAAAATCGTGTCGCCAGATTGAACTCTCAGACTCAATAAAATCCGTTCGTTGGCAACTTCGCAAGATATAAAGGATTCTCCCCCTGTGAACCAGCGCCCGTTTGAATCCCAACTGCAACCCAATGATCCTGAAAAGACAAGTCAGGACAAGGGGCCGCGTTGGCAAACGCTCCGAGATTCGGTACTCGCCGAATTGTCGCTGACTCTCCACGACCTCCATCGTGCCGAAGCACAAGACGACCATGGGGATCCCGAAGAAAGCTTTTGGCTCGCCCTGGCCAGGCTAAAATTTCTCAAGGACGCCCCTCCCGAGATTCGGCCAGTCTGGATCGAATTTGTTAAGAATATAACCGATAACTTGGCGATATCGGATGCCCGCCGCGCTCTGCTTGAGGCAGAATTGCTGTACGCGACCGCCGCCAACCCAGACGTAATCTCCCGATTTGACGTCGCCATGCAGCGCGCAAAGGATGAGGGTCGAATCGATATTGAGCTACTTGCTTGTCGACGAGTGACGCATTGTCTACAGGCGCAAGGATCGGTGACGATCGCCTCGCTGCTGCAAAAAAGATCGCAAGACTTACTTGAGCAATATTGGAAAGGCCCGGATTTGGTGGCAAAGGCGAATCCGGAAGACCGAAGCGACCAAATCCGCGTATTGAGCCTCCTGACCGAGTCGTATGCTTTGGACTCGGCGGCAGAGCCAGCAAGGTTCGTCGAAGGCATGTTGAGAGGCGTTTTGGAAACGACTCAATCGACGCGAGGTGTTCTCATCTTAAACGTGTCCACAGAGAATTCCCTCGTGGCCGAAGCCATCCGTCAGAAAGGGGAAATCGTAGTGCTGCTCAAGTCAGAAGAAGAGAGCGGAAATCTCGCTCCCTTATCGATCATAGATCGCGTGATCCGCACTTCGGAGGCCGCTTGCTGGCAAGACGCATTGCCACCGGACGGTGAAGAGGACCCTTACTTCAAGTCCCATTCAATCCCCTTCGCCTCGTGCTGCCTGCCCATCCGGCGTCATCCCAACTGCACGGGTGTGCTCTATCTGGAATCCGAACGATCGATCCCCGAAGAGAGCATGGCAATCCTCGAATGGGTCGCTTCCCAGGCCGCCGTTTCCATTGAAAACGCCATTCTTTACCAGGAGCTTCACCAAGAGAATCAAGAGCGCAAGAGAGTAGAGGAAGCGCTCCGGGAAAACGAGTGGCTGCTTCAATCCGTCCTTGACAACTCGCCCGCCGTTATCTACGTGAAGGACCGCGAAGGAAGATATCTCTCCGTCAACCGCAGTTTCGCCGAACTCTTCGAAGACCCCTCGCAAGACTTCGTCGGAAAAACGGATCACGAACTCTTTACCCAAGATCGAGCCGATGCCTACCGCGCCTTCGACCGACGGGTCATGGAAACCGGCAAAACCGAGCAGAGAGAAGAAGTCGCATATCTCCCGGACGGAAACCACATTTACGTCTCCATCAAAACTCCCCTCCGGGACGCCGAGGGAAATATCCAGGGCATCTGCGGAATCACCACCGACATCACCGGCCTCCGGAAAGGCGAAGAGGCTCTCAGAAAGACGGAGCAGGACTACCTCGCTCTCGTCGATTCCATCGATGGCATCGTATGGGAAGCCGACGCCAGAACCTGGGAATTCAATTACGTCAGCAAACGTGCCGAGCGCCTCCTTGGTTACCCCGTAGAAAATTGGCTGGAAGATCCTGAATTCTGGGCGGACCACATCCATCCTGAGGATCGGGAAGCTACCGTTAACTACTGCGTCGCCACCACCGCCGCCAAACAGAACCACGACTTCGTCTATCGAATGATCGCCGCTGATGGCCGAGTGCTCTGGCTGCGAGATATCGTCAATGTCGTTCTTGAAAACGATGAGCCCGTCAAGATTCGAGGCATCATGGTCGATATCACCGCCGAGCGCAATGCGCTAGAAGCCCTGCGGACCAGCCAACAGCTCCTCCAGTCCGTCATCGACAATTCCACCGCTATCGTCTACGTCAAAGATGCGAATGGCCGATATGAATTGGTCAACCATCAGTTCATGAAACTCTTTGGAGACGGCGCGCCATCCGTCATCGGGAAGTCCGATTACGACGTGTTCGAGGGGACACACGCCAAAGCCTATCGAGAAATCGATCAGCGGGTCATTCAAGAAAAAAGAGTGATCGAGGCCGAAGAAACCGCCACCCTGGCCGATGGGATTCACCACTACATCTCCATCAAGTCTCCTCTCTTTGACGAATCTGGCAACGCATTTGCCATGTGCGGTATTTCTACCGACGTAACTGAGGATCGGCGGCTCACCGAGCAAATTCGACTACTCCAAACCATCACGCTGGAGATCGTCGAGAGCGATAGCCTCGAATCCGCGCTGGAAGTCATCCTGCGGCAAGTTTGCGAAAAGACGGGTTGGGTCTTCGGCCAGGCTTGGATTCCTCGCCGTCAAGAAGAAATCCTCGACTGCGGTCCAGCTTGGTTCGTGCCAGATCCCAAGATTCAACAGTTCCGTAATCACTGCATCGCCCAGGCGTACCCAAAAGGAAAAGCGCTTCCCGGTTACGTCTGGGAAACCTTCAGTCCGGTCTGGGTAAAAGACGTCACGGCGGACGCAACCAATACGCGAATGCCTTATTCGCAAAGGGCCGACTTCAAAGTCGCCTTCGGCGTTCCCATCGTGGTCGAGGAAGAACTCATTGCCATTATCGAGTTCTTCATGCGGGAAGAACGTAGGGAAGATGACCGGATCGTCTCCCTCATCACCTCCATCGCTGCCCAACTGGGACTCGTGATTCAACGCAAACGCGCCGAAGAAGCTCAACTGCGCCTGGCCAAAATCATCGATATCTCCGCCGATGCGATCATCATCTTGGATGAAGACCTGAGGATTGTTAGCTTTAATCGCGGCGCAGAGCAGGTATTTGGGTACAGCGCTGCCGAAGCGATCGGTCAATTCCTGAACTTGCTCATCCCTCACCGCATAAGAGACATTCACGGAACTTGGGTCCAACGCTTTGCCGAAAGCAAGGCCGATATCCTCAACCAAACCGAAGTCCAAGGGCTGCGCCATGACGGAACCGAGTTTCCGGCCGACGCCACCGTGACGAAGCTGACCGACGGAGGCCGTATCAGTTTCGCCGTCTTTCTCCGAGACGCTACCGAGCGAAAACGGACGGAAGACGAAATCAGGAGTCTCAACGAGGATCTAGAACGCCGAGTCCAAGACAGAACGGCGGAACTGGTCAGCGTGAATAAAGAGCTAGAGGCCTTCTGCTATTCGGTTTCCCACGACCTCCGCTCTCCCTTGCGAAGTATCGATGGCTTCAGCCAGCTCCTGATTCAAGAATTGGGTGATCGCCTGAGCGCCGAAGGGCAGGACTATCTCTCCCGAACCAGAGCCGCCGCCCAACGAATGGGGATCCTGATCGATGCGCTCCTCGGACTTTCCCGCGTAACGCGAGTTTCCATGCGCACGGAAGAGGTCGACCTAAGCAAGCTGGCTCTCGCCGTTGCCGCCGACCTGACCCGCACAAACCAAGATCGAAAAGTCCAGTTCCATGCTTCCCCTAATCTCACCGCTCGAGGAGATGGCACGCTCCTGCGTATTGCCTTCGAAAACCTCATCGGCAACGCTTGGAAGTACACCGGAAAGAAGTCAGCCGCAAAAGTCGAATTCGGCGCGGTCGAAAGTCCGGACCATGGCACGGTTTTTTACGTCAAAGACAATGGCGCCGGGTTCGACATGAACTACGCTCACAATCTATTTGTGCCCTTCAGCCGTTTGCATTCCGATGCTTCGTTTGAAGGTACCGGAGTCGGACTGGCGACCATCCAACGCATCATCGAACGTCACGGTGGGCAGGTCTGGGCGGAAGGCAGAGAGGGCGAAGGAGCAACTTTCTTCTTCACCCTGCCTTAACTCATTCGATCGCGATCGAAACGTCTGGAGCGATCCGCCCTGCAAGATGCTTCCTATACGTCATCGATCCATTCCAAAAAAACCTCCGAATCCTACCGCCTTCGCATCTCAATCGCCGTCCGAGACGTCGATCGCCAGGTCTGAAGCTATGAATACCAAGGCCACCGAACCCATACTGCCGCACCACCTCTCCCACATCGCCGCCGCCCTCGCCGATCCGACTCGGGCAGAGATGATAACGGTCATGATGGATGGCCGAGCGTATTCGACCACGGCGCTGTCCGTCCACGTCAATATTGCTCCCTCGACCGCCAGCCATCACTTGGCCGTGCTGACCTCGGCAAACTTGGTAGAGTCGGTGCGGAGCGGTCGCCACACTTACCATCGTCTGGCGGGCCCTGAGGTTGCCGTCATCGTGGAGTCCTTGGCCGTGTTCGGATCAAGGAAGCCACCGGAACCGAGGATGTCCAAACGCGCCCGTCTTCTCAGACCCGGTCGCACCTGCTACGACCATCTGGCTGGACAACTCGGTGTCGCACTTCGCCGAGGGCTTGAATCTCGTAATTGGTTGCGACAAATCGAAGACCGATATGAACTGAGTTCGGACGGCGAGCGAAGGCTGCGAGAACTTGGCGTGAATTGGCAGGCGCCTGCTTTGTCCCGTCGTTGCTTCGCCAGGGCGTGTTTGGATTGGACGGAGCGCGTCCCCCATATCGGAGGCACTCTTGGCGCGGCTCTCTTCGCGTGTTTCGTCGAACGCAAATGGATCGCCAACGGCCCGGTGCCACGACAAGTCGAGCTCACCCCACTGGGACAAGAAGCCTGGGTCGCTGAATGGGGTCTCGCCTTGCCCACAAATTTCGATGAAGCGTTGCGCTGAGAGATCTAGGAGTACGAGTTTTGTGTATATCCAGGTTGGATAGTTACCTATGTCCAAGAACCCTTCTTACGCTGCAATGAAAATTGCGAGAATGTTAACTATGTCTTGAAAATCTAGATGTAACTTCCTCGAAAGCTGGCGCGCTAATGGTATCGATGCTAGTCGTAACGATACGATCAACTGTTGTCGTCGGAATCCCGACTCTTCATCCAGAACCGGTCGACTCACGGGTGAAAATCATGCTTGACACCCCGGCAATGGATATCGAACTCGCCTCCTTTACCTGTCGAGGAAACGCCGAGAGAGCGCTGACAGAGGCGATGAATTGGATCGATCAGGCGTTTTGCGATTCGCGGGTCCTCGAGAAGTACCCAGTGAGAAGAGAAAACCTGGAGATTGCTTAGCCCGTCGGCAAATTCGCGGATCGAAGCCACCTAAGAGCTTGGGCCGCGCCAGATAAGACCATCTGGAGGGGGAATTGCGGATGGCGTTAAACGGCATCCGGCCTCCCGAGTTGTGCTTTTCTATTGAGTAAACGGGCCATGGGTTTGCCCACTTATCAACCTTTTTTGACCTCGCCGTTTGTATCATGCACTGCATCGAATAGGAGGAAATGTGAGTTATCAAGTTGGATCGAAAGGGCCCGAAGTAGAAAAGATTCAAAAGAAGCTCAAGGAGCGTGGGCTATACAATGGCCCGATCGATGGAATATTTGGCGGCGGAACTGAGGCCGCCGTTCGAAAATTCCAAGCGGATAATAACCTTCAGGCGGACGGAGTCGTAGGGGCGAAAACATGGGAAGCGCTCTTCGGCGGCTCTCAAATCGAAAGAGCGGGTATCGCCACGCAGTCGTTGCTCTACCGATGTTTGGCCCTCACTGGCTCCTTTGAAACCAACTCCCCCATTCCGGAGTGTTTTTCGGGGATTTCCGGCGATTTCGATGGCCAGGGAATCTCGTTCGGTGCTTTACAGTGGAACTTCGGGCAGGGCAGTCTCCCCCCATTGTTAAAAACCATGGCGTCCACGCACAAGCAAGTCTTCGACCAGATATTCGGCATGCATGCGGATGTCCTGAGAGAGGTCCTGGCGGAAGATCGTCAGGATCAACTAGACTGGGCGCGATCCATCCAATCGCGCCGATTCGTGGTGAACGAGCCATGGCGGGGGCAGTTCAAAAGCCTGGGGAGAACCGCCGAATTCCAGAAGGTCCAGATGGAGGCCGCCAAGGACAAATTCGAGAGGGCCAAAACGTTGGCCACTTCGTTTAAGCTGAGATCCGAGCGAGGCGTCGCCTTGATGTTCGATATCCTCACCCAGAACGGCAGCATTTCTGCCTCCACCAAGGCTCAGATTTTCGCCGACTACGGTCGTATTCCCGCCACCGCTTCGGAAAAGGAAAAAGAAGTCGCCCGATTGCGTGCCGTCGCTACCCGCCGTGCCCAATCCGCTTTGCCAGAGTGGGTTCACGATGTTCTTGTCCGTAAACTCACCGTTGCCGAGGGCGAAGGAACCGTTCACGGTGAGCGCTATCGTTTGGCAGAAGACTATGGAATTAGTCTGAATTCGTTTTAAAAACGTTATCAGGGTACTTTTCTTATGGGGTCGACTGAATTAGAATGAATGAGATACTGGTTTGAGCGGGGGTGAATCCATTCATTTTCAACGCTCGTCGAGTAGTTTGAGCGATTTGGAAAAGTTAAAACTGGTTAATATATAAATTGTCTGATTGGGGGTGACGACATGAAACAAAACTATGGTGTCATTCCGCATTTTATTAGGTGATCTATCGAGCGTCTGGAGCGCCGACTCCAGTAACTGGGTCGCGGGCAGAAGCCGCATATCTCCCATCCTTCACCAAGCGCTGCACAGCGCTTGCCTTCAATCTCAGAACCGGTCGTTGATGCTGGTCCGGGAACGTCACCAAGACTATCCAACCGAGCAGAACGACCTTGGAGTCGAGGAGTGTACGGATCACGAAATCGACCAACAGTGGAGTTCGATCTCGGATTGGCCCTTGGACTTCCTCGCCATCCTGATTGCTCGGCAAGAGGAAGGTCCAACCGTGGAAGTAAAGTGCGGACGGTGGGGGGCCGCCCCGGTCTTTCTGAATGTCCGAGATTGCGAATTGCACGGCGATTGGAATGTAACCAACCTCTATCGCCATCTCTTGTCGTCGGAGTTGGATCCCGCCTTCGTCGGTCAGTATCTGGCTGGCGGTCCGGCCATCTATTCCAGCCAAACCATTTTCTCCGAGATTCGCCTCCTCACCGAACGAGCCCACGTTTTGTGGGACGTTCCCTATGATCGACTGACCTTCGCCTTTCCCGCGCCGGAAGTCCAGGAGCCGGAAACCAATGACGAGTTCTCGGACAAAGAGGAAGCCCTCTCGCAGTTCCAAAGGGCGCTTCGAAAATCACTTCTCAGTCGCGTCTCCGTGAACGAGGATGTCGTGGGAATTGAACTGGATGGTGACCTTCAGTCTTCCGTCATCGCCCTTGTCGCCGCCGATGCCGGAGCGTGGGAAGTTCACTCGTACGGCCTTCTTGCCCCCGGTCGTCTCGGCGCAATTCAGGCGGAAATGCGGCAGGCCATTGCGCGCACCGCAGGATTGGTTGATCACGAAACGTTGTATTCGAATTACACCCCGCTTCACCCCGAAAGCGATCGCCGGCGCACCATGGCGGTGAAGCCTTGGAGCGTGCTTTGGGATGACGCCTGGGGCGTTCTGCTGGAGCAGGCCAAAACGGATCGCGCCATGACCATGCTGACTCCCAGAATGGCGGATGCGTGGAACGAAGAGCCCGCCGCTTCCAGCCTGCCGTCCTTTGCCAGCGAAAGAGTGCGGGAGGCTTACGCGGAACGGGAATCCCTTATTGCTCCCGCGCCCTCCTCGCTCATGGGGGCGCGAGCCATGCAACGGGGCGCGGATGAGGCCATGAGTTATCTTAAACACGGCATCTGGCCGGTCAGCCCTTTCTGCTCACCTGAAGTCTGCCAGTTTGCCGCGCGCATCCCCGCAGAATGGCGTCAATCGGGCAGTCTCCTCCGTTCGAGCTTGGTAAATCACGGTCTCGGCTGGGCTCCTTCGTTCACGAAAGAGGAAACGAGAGAAAGCCTTGCCGACTTCGCCCTCAAAAATGCGAAAGATGTTTTCGAAGATTCACGCCTGGTCGCTTGCGGCTACATTGACGGCGATCGTTTGCGAGAATCGCTGGAACGGTACAACGAAGGAGACCTTTCAGAGGCCGCCGCTCTCTCCAGAGCGACCATTTTGGAACTGGCCATTCGTTCGGTGGAGTCTCGCTCCCGAGGAGCGTACATGAATCAGGTTGCCGAGCAGATGTAGCTCATTCGTCCCACCCCTTTGCCCAAGAGAGCTTCTTCGCTTCTTCGGAGTAAGCGGCTACCGACTTCAGCCGATTCCCTGACTTCAGACTCAGAAGTTCGAGGTAGGCGGGCCCGTGCCGCCCTCGAACCTTCATCGCAATCTCCGTCGTCCCCACATACCTCCACTCCTCAATGACCGGAGCCTTCCCGCCCTTGAGAGTCCGGATCACCTTGCCGCCTCGCCACACATGGAGCTCCGTCGGATAGTAATACTGCTCACCCCGAGAGTCGGGATAGAAAACTCCCGTCGCCCATCCGATCGTCTTCTTGTCCTTGGACAACTGGACCGAATCCTCTGCGCACCGGTTGTCTTTGACCAACTGCACCTTCTTCCCGTCGCTCAACCAAATCGTCAGTTGCCCATGCCGAGACTCCCCGTCCATCTCCTTGGCCACGGCTTTACCCGGCTGATAAAGCACCCGAGCCACCGTCTGCCCCACCGCTCCCTCGACCAAAACCAACCCCACAACCACCATCAAAACGCCGCATCGCATATCAAAAAAAGACGCCCCACCCCCACCAAAGATTCAGCCACTCTCTGACAAGAAAACGCCCAACGCCCAACGCCCAACGCCCAACGCCCAACGCCCAACGCCCACGTCGCGAAGCGACCCTAACACCTAACACCTAACACCTAACACCTCGTCCCTCGTCCCTGCGGCAAAGCCGCGCAGTCCCTGCCGCCCGGCGGCACGTTGGCTAAACTGAAATCGTGAAACCCCAAAATTCCCCCGTCGTCCGCTTGCTTCTGCTAATGGGTTTGGTGATTGCGGCGACGACGGGATGGGGGCAGGTGACTGCCGAACAACCCGGTACGTCCGGCCCCAAAACGGACACCACCAAGATTCGCATCGATCAAAAGCTGGGCGCGCAAGTGCCCCTCGATGCCGAATTCAAAGACCGAACCGGAAAGACTGTCAAGTTTGGCGATGTCCTCGGAAAGCGTCCCGTTTTGGCTCTCTTGATTTTCTATAAGTGCCAAGGCGTTTGCAGCGTCGAATTCGAGGAACTCACCAAGATCGCCAACCAGATCCCCTCCCAAAAGGTAGGGAAAGATTTTGACGTTGTCGTTCTCTCCATCGACCCCACCGAAGGCCCCGATTTTGCCCAAGGCAAGTTCGATCAGGTCTTCGACTTCCAGCCCGATCTTAAAGGAACGGAAGACGGATGGCACTTCTTGGTAGGAGACTTGGACAACATCCACAAAGTCAGCAACGCCCTCGGCTTCTACTACACCTACGATCCCAAGACCGACGCCATTAATCACCCCTCCGGCATCATGTTCCTCAGCCCTACCGGCAAGGTGTCAAGCTACATTTATGGGGCCAAATACATCCCAAACATCGTCGCCCAAAACTTGACCAAGGCAGCCAAGAATGAGGTGGGCGAGAAGGCAAAAGAGGTCTTCTTCGGATGTATCCACATCGACCCCCTCACCGGCAGGAAGAGTCTGGTCATCGAGCGCGTGCTGAGCATTCTCGGCGGCATCACCGTCGTGGTCCTCCTCGGTTCTATCATCATCCTCTCCCGCCGAAACCGAACCAAGACTGGCTGACCAAGAAATCGTGTAAGGTCAGGGCGTGCTTGCCCTCGTTGTCGCATCTCTTTCGCTCGTCCCTGGCCTGAACCTCATCCCTTGGCCGCAGAACTTCAAACCGGAAAAGGGAAGTCTCAACCTCGGAAAGGCGGTCACCATTTCGTGCGCCCAACCCGAGCTAGCCGCCACCGCGAAGGTTCTGGCCGAAGAGGTCGAAACCGCCTACGGAGCCAACTGGAAGCTGGGCGATAAAAACGCGAAGATCGTCCTCCAAACCGATCCCACACTTGGCCCCGATTCCTACGGAATTCGGGTGGACGACCGCGTCACCATCTGGGGCGGCAATGCCGCCGCCGTCGCCATGGGGACCGCCACCCTTCTCCAAGCCCTCGAGCCCAACCTCTCCATACCCAAATTCGCCGCCACCGATTTCGGCGCTCAATCCCCCTATCGAGGGCTGATGATCGACGTCGCCCGCAAGTACCACTCCATCTCCGTGCTCAAGCAGTGTGTGGAGCTTTGCCGTCTGTACAAGCTCCGCTACCTCCAACTCCACCTAACCGACGATCAAGCGTTCACCTTTCCCAGTCGTGCGTTCCCCAAGCTCACCACCGTCAACCAGCACGGTGGCCCCAGCTACACCTGGGATGAACTCACGGACTTGGTCAGCTACGCCGAGGCGCGTGGTGTGGTGATCGTTCCGGAAATGGACGTACCTGGTCACTCTGCCGCGCTCATCCGAGCCATGCCCGAACTCTTCAAAATCACCGGCACCCAACCCTACGAGCACCACGCCACCATCAACTTCGCCAATCCCGAAGTCATGGCCGCTGTGGAAACGCTCATTGATGAAATGTGCCAAGTCTTCCGAACCTCGCCTTACTTCCACATGGGCGGAGACGAAGCGGATTATTCGCTAGCCGACCAAAACCCCGAGTTCCAAACCGCCTTCAAACAGCTCAACCTGGAAGGGAAGGCCCAGCACGAGCTTTACCGACGCTTCATCTCTGAAGTCAATGACCGGGTCAAGAAGCGAAATAAGCAGCTCATCGTCTGGGAAGGCTTCGGCCAGGAGCCCAACGCCCGATTCCAAATCCCCAAAGACGTCCTCGTCATGGAGTTTGAGTCTGCCTACTACCTGCCAACCGATCTCCTCCACGACGGCTACACCCTCATCAACGCCGCCTGGACCCCGCTCTACGTCGTCAACCAGCACGTCTGGCCCGCCAAAAAAGTGTATGAGTGGGATCGACGTAAATTCGGCCGGTTCTCCAACCTCTATCCCACCACCACATGGTTCGAAGCCCCCACGTCCAAGGGCATCATCGGCGCCCAGGCTTGCTCTTGGGAGGGACCTGAGTGGCTGGAAATCACCAATCTCCGCCGCATGGTCCCGGCCATGGCGGAGCGCATCTGGAATCCGAACGCGGGACTCACTTACGAGGATTTCGCCCGTCGACTCACTCACACGGACGACCTTCTCGGCAAACTCATCGAGCCCGTCCAAATCACGGCCGAGGGAATCAGCCAGAACGGACCTGACGAGTTCGACATCCCCCGCTTTGCCAAGACCGCGAAGATCACCCTGAAAGCCCGCCGACCAGGTGAGCTCCGCTACACCCTCGATCCACTCGCCCAGCCGGAAACGTGGAAACCCTATCAGGCCCCCCTCACCCTCACCGAAACCACCACCATCCGCGCCGCTGTCTTTGATCGAGAAGGGAAGCGAGGATTCGAGACGTCCCAAACCTTCTACTTCGTCCCCCCAAAGACTCCCAATCTGGCCACTGGCAAAAAGGTGACCGTTTCAGGCGGAACCCAAGCGCCGCAGAACCCCGAACTGGCAGTGGACGACAATCTCGACCTGACCTCCAGTTGGTGGGCATCCCCCGCCCCGCAATGGCTCCAGGTGGACTTAGGCGCGAACCATCAAGTGGACCGAATCCAGGTCTATCCCTATTGGGATGGTCGGCGTTACTACCAATACGTCGTCTCGGTGAGTCAGGACGGGCAGACGTGGACCGAGGTGGGCGACCGACGAACCAACACCACCCCCGCATCCAATCAAGGCGACGAGATCAAGTTTCCCGCCCGTCCTATCCGCTACGTGCGGGTGACCATGCTCAAGAACAGCGCCAACGAAGGCGTCCACCTGGTAGAGCTAAAGGTATGGCCGACGAAGTCCTAATCCGGCCCTACCAAGACGGCGATCCCATCCCGGAGATCACCGCCATGCTCCACCGGGCCTACGCACCTCTGGCCGCCGCCGGGATGCGCTACCTGGCAACCCACCAAGACGACGCCACCACCTTGCGCCGCCTCACCGATGGCTACAGCCTCGTCGCCGAGTGCGGGGGACGAGTCGTCGGGGTCATCTCCGCCTATTGGGGCTCGCCGGAAGAGCATTGCTCCTACTACCGACGCGAAAACCTCGTGTATTTCGGCCAATTCGGCGTCGATCCCTCTATGCAGGGAATGGGCCTCGGACGCAAGCTCTATAACGCCATCGAGGACTATGTTCGATGCCAAGGCGCTAAAGAAATCGCCCTGGACACCTCTGAACGTGCCACTGACCTCATCTCGCTGTATCGGGCATGGGGATTCGAAGTCGTTGGTGAAGTCCGATGGCACGAGGTCAATTACCGGAGCGTAGTCATGGCCAAGCCCATGAACGTTTAAGCTCAACCCCAGAAATTTGCAAGAATTTTCACTTCAGTTACGCGATTAACTAAAAGTGAAATACTATCTTGGAACTAGAGATTCGTTTTCGTTCCTGAAAAAGTACCGATTCCCCTTGAGCGTGGTCAGGGGAAGCCGCGGATGGATTCGCCGAAGCTAGACGCTAGAGCCCATTAAGCGTATTATTGTCCAGGGGCAATGGGGGACGACGAGGTGGAACTGCGTTGTTGAATGGAAATCATGCCGCGGGTGAATTAGAACGTGAACGGGGACTTTTGCGCGCTATTGTCGATACCGCCGTCGATGGCATTCTCACCATCGACGAAATGGGAAATATCCTGTCCGCAAACCCGGCCGTCGAGAGAATATTCGGCTACACGGCAGCCGAACTCATCGGCAAGAACGTCAAGAGCCTCATGCCCGATCCCTACCGGTCCGAGCATGACTCCTATCTGGCCAACTACCGAGAAACTGGCGACCCTAAGATCATCGGCATCGGTCGAGAAGTTCAGGGCCTAAGAAAGGACGGCACCATCTTCCCTATCGATCTCAGCGTCAGCGAGACCATCACCCCCACCGAAAGAATCTTCACCGGCATCGTTCGAGACATCAGCGAGCGCAAGGCGTCCGAAGAAGCTCTCCGCAAGGAGCGAGCCCTTCTGCGCGCCGTCGTAGATACCGCCGTGGACGGCATCATCACCATCGATCAGAAGGGAACCATCATAACCGCCAACCCCGCCGTCGAGCGAATCTTCGGGTACTCCAATCAGGAGATCGTGGGGCAGAACGTAAAGATGCTCATGCCAGAGCCCTACCACTCTGAGCACGATCAATACCTGGACAATTACCGCTATACCGGCCGAGCCAAAATCATCGGCAGCGGTCGCGAAGTGCTCGGTCGCAGAAAAGAAGGCTATCTCGTGCCTATCGAACTCGCCGTAAGCGAAACCTCGACCGAGCAAGGCGCCATCTACACCGGCATCCTCCGAGATGTCTCGGAAAGAAAGCGGTCGGAAGAAGAGATTCGCCGCCTGAACGCCGATCTCGAAAAACGTGTCGCCGAAAGAACCGCCGAACTCCAAGAACTCGTCGCGGACCTGGAAGGCTTCAGCTATTCCATCGCTCACGATCTTCGCGCCCCCCTTCGGAGCATCAATAGCCACGCCAAGATGGTCCTGGAAGATCTCCGAGAGAAGATTGATCTGGAAAATCGAGAGAATCTGGAGGCCATCGCCCGCGCCGCCGTGCGCATGGGGCTTGTCATGGATGACCTTCTGTCCTACGCCCGACTCGGAAGGCGCGCCCTCAATCGCCAACCTCTAGACTTGGGAATCATCGCTCAGAGCGTCGTAGACTCCATCGGAGCCAGAGATGTCGAGGTCAAAATCGAATCGAAGCTACTTGCCGACGGCGATCCCGAAGTTGTGAAGATGGCGCTCCAAAATCTGATCGAGAACAGTATCAAGTATCGCAAACCAGAGGGCATACTGCGAATCGAGATTGGCCAACGCCGCCCCGGGGTCTTCTTCGTCAAAGACAACGGCATCGGATTCGAAACCCAATATCGCGACAAACTTTTCGACCCTTTCTATCGTCTTCACAGGGAGTCCGAGTATCCAGGAACCGGAATTGGCCTTGCTAATGTCAAGCGAACATTCGAGAAGCACGGAGGCGCCGTATGGGCGGAAGGTGAGCTGGGCCGCGGAGCAACCATCTATTTCACACTCCAACCCCGCGAGTAGCCAAAAACCTGCCCTTTCAGTACGTATTTGTTTGTGTCCTTTACAATATGACAGTAATATAACCTCGATTCGAATTCGCTGCCGACCACGCGGGAGAGGCTTGATCGGTTTCTAGGGGCAGAGGCTACGAGTCAAGAAACCGTGCGGAGTAGATACCGATGGCAAAATATCGGACTTTCGACGAGACTGATCGTCGCAATGGTGGCCCTAGCTATAGCCACCGCCAGCGGGCTGGGTTTCCTGATCTACTCTGGCATGGAAAGAGCCATGCTCCCCACCGCGCTCGGACGGCTTGAGGCTCGAAGCCACGAACTCGCCTCCCGCCTCCAAAACTTCGGTCAGGAAATCTCCGCCGATGTCGCCACCATGAGGGGCGCGCAGTCTGTAGATGGATTGGTCCGGGCCATCGAAGGCGACGGATTCGACGTTCGGGATGGGAATACCGAAGAGCAGTGGCGACAGCGCTTGGAGCAAAACCTCTACGCGCTCATGCGAGCCAAGCCCCGTTATCTCCAATTCCGTCTGATTGGTAAAGACCGCGGCGGGCGCGAGATCGTGCGTTTGGATCGTTCGGGGCCCGACGACACGATTCGCATCGTGCCGCCATCGGACCTTCAACCAAAAGGAGACCGCCCCTACTTCAAACAGGCAATTGGACTTCAGGCGGGCGAGTTTTACACATCTCCGATTGAACTGAACCAAGAGCGCGGGCAGATCGAAGTCCCCTACGTCCCCGTCATTCGAGTCGCCACTCCCGTCCGGACCGCCAGCGGAAAGCCGTTCGGCATTCTCATCGCTAACGTTGACATGCGGGCAATCTTGGGCCGCCTAAAGAATGCGGTGCAGGAGGGTTCTCTCTATCTGGTCGATTCGCGCGGCAGCTACCTCATTCACCCTGACCCGTCCAAAGAGTTCGGTTACGATCTCGGCAAGCCGACTCACTGGAAGACCGACTTCTCCGAAGTCTCAGAAATCTTGTCCGCTCAGGACGAAACCCTCTCCGGGAGTCGCAAAGTCAAGGGCGAGGATGTCTACAGCTTCGCTTCGGTCCTCAATATCGGCGATCAGCGTTTCGCCATCATCGAGTCCCTCCCGTATTCGCAAGTCATGGCCCCCGCCGAATCCGTTCGTCGATCCAGCTTGGGCTTCGCCCTCATCGCAGCGCTCATCGCCACCGGACTCGCCACCCTCATCGCCCGATCCACTGTTGTCCCCATCGAAAAGCTCACCCAAGCGGTCGAGAAATTCGATGGTGAAACCCTCGCCCCCGTTCCCATCTTCGGTGCCGGAGAAGTCGCCAAACTCGCCAATGCCTTTAACGAAATGACCGAGGATGTGCGAGGAAAAACCCTCGTCCTTCGGGAAATCGGAGAAACGCGCCAACTCTACAGCGCCATGTTCGAAAACTCCAGCGACGCCATGATCGTATGCGACCTGGAAAATGTCATCACTGCCTGGAGCCCTGGCGCCGAGCGAATGTTCGGTTACACCTCAGACGAAGTAGTCGGGCAATCGCTCGATATCATCATTCCAGATGAGGGCCGCGCCCCTCTCGCCGTATCGCTCAGAAAGGTCTACCGAGGGGAGTCCCTAGAGCCTTTTGAAGTCGTCCGAATCACCAAATCGGGCAAACGACTCGATATCTCTCTCACCATCGCACCCATCCTGGATGAGGACGGCAAGGTCATCTACACGTCCCGAGTCTTGAGGGACGTGACCGACCAAAAGAAACTCGCCGAGCGATTCCGTCAAGCCCAAAAGATGGAAGCGGTTGGCAACCTCGCCGGTGGAATCGCCCACGACTTCAACAACATCCTCACCGCTATCTCCGGTACGGTCAAACTCGCTTTGCAAGACCTGCCACCGGACTCTCCGGTCTATGCGGACCTAAAGGAGATTGAAAAGGCCTCCGCCCGAGGGACCGCCGTCGTCGGCCAGATTCTGAAAATTGGGAGGGAAGGCGACGTTGAACATCGCCTAATCAATCTTGACAGCGTCGTTTCAGAGGTCGCCCAACTCTTCAAAACCACCGCCCCCTCAAACGTGGAGATCATCAAACAAATAGACCCGGATCTACCAGCCGTAATGGGAGACGAGAACGAGATTCACCAGATCGTAATGAACCTCGGAGTCAACGCCCTCCACGCCATGCGGGAAAAGGGTGGTCGACTTGAGATTCGGCTGGAGTCTGTCCGCCTGGATGATGTCGGCGTTCGCACACTTCCCAATCTCAAACCAGGTCGTTTCGTATGCCTATCGGTAAGCGATACCGGTCACGGAATGACGAGGCAAACGCTGGAGCACATCTTTGAGCCGTTCTTCACCACCAAATCCTCTGGGGAGGGCACCGGATTGGGTCTCAGCGTGGTGTACGGCATGATCCAACAGCATCGAGGCGCCATTACTGCCTACAGCGAGGTGGGGCGAGGCTCCATGTTTCGCATCTATCTCCCGGCCGCAGGGGTAGCTCTGGTCGAAAACGATCAAACGATTGTTGAGACCCGTGAAGGCCGCGGAGAGCGAATCATGTACGTGGACGATGACGAGGCGTTGGTCTTGATGATCGGCAGAATGCTCAAGCGGCTTAACTATGATGCCGTCTGCTTCCAAGATGCCCGACAGGCCCTCAAAGCATTCGAAGATAATCCCAACGAGTTTGACGTGGTGGTTTCTGACCTATCCATGCCCCTCTTGGACGGTCCGGAACTCGTTCGCAAGATAAAAGAGATTCGCCCTTCCGTCCCGGTGATCATGGTGACCGGCTACATTCGGAAGGAGGACCTGGAACATGCCGAAAATCTTGGGATTCATCGACTCATTCTCAAGCCCAATACGGTCCAGGAAATGGGCGAGGTCCTTCACGAAATCCTCTCGAAATTTCGTCGTCGACGATCGCGCGCCTAAGCGAATCGGTCGAGCAAGATCCTAAGCTTTTCCAAGCTATATCGGTCGCCAAAGTGCGCCGTCATGCTCAACTCTTCTTTGATCCCTAGCAGGTGCAGCCGCTCATCCCACCCCGGCGGAACCGGATTGATCTCCCGATAGGCGGCAAAGAACGCCTCGGGAACCCGACCGCACTGAAGCGTCATCGCTAACTCTGCCTCCGGCCATCCGTAGTGGATTCCCGGGTCGATAAACGCCGGTTCGCCTGAATGGCTGATCAGCATATTCGCCCACCATAAATCGCCGTGAAGCAGGCACGCGGGTTGCTTCGGAATGAATTCGGGCAGACGCCTCGCCACCCGCTCCACCCGCCGCCTATCTTCAGGCGTCAAAGCATCGTAACACAGCGGAACTTCCAAAAATCGCAGAATCCTCGTGCGTCCAAAGAACTCGTGCCCATCCTCCGTCCAGGCGTTGTCCATTACCAGCAGGCCCAGATAGTTGTTCTTGTGGTAGCCGAATTTCGGACTCTGGTGCGAGTGCAGCGTCGCCAGCGCCCGCGCGTACTTTTCCCAAAACCCTTCGACCGGAAAGTCGTGGTTCCCCAGATCTTCCAGAAGCAAATGGTCGTCCCCCACGCTGTAAACTTTGGGAGCCCGCGGCCCGCCCGGCACCCTGAGCTCATCCAAACTCTCGGCTTCGATGGCGTACATCCCGGCGGGCGGATTCGGTCCTTGCTTCAGAATCGCCGTCGTCCCGTCGCTTAGAGTCAGCCGACGCGCCAAATTGACCGCCCCGTTCGTCAAATGATCTTCGGCGACCACGCCAAGATCGCGCTCGGTAAAGTAGGCTTGAACAGCCCCTGGAAGGGAAACGACCGGCGAGGACATGGCTTCGATTTTAGATGCCGCCGTCCTGGAATGCACCCTTTTTTCGTGAATCCCGGTCAGAGAAAATGGAGTCAGGTCAAAAAATGTTGAACGTTTCGGTTGCCCTCGCCATGCTCGCCGTCGCCGGCGGCGCCCAATCGCCCCAGGTCATGGAGCGCACCTGGATGATCGGTCCGTTTGTCCGAGACGATGCCGTGAACCCTATCCTCGAACCTAAAAAGGACTCCATGTTCCAATGCCCCGTGTCAAAAAAACCGGTGGCGTGGGAGCACGATCACGTCTTTAACCCTGCCGCTGCCGTCTTTCAGGGAAAGGTCTTCGTCCTCTACCGGGCGGAGGACGATTCCGGCGAAGGCATCGGCAAGCACACGTCGCGGATCGGCATTGCCGACAGTGAAGACGGCCACCATTTCCAACGTTCTCCCAATCCCGTCCTCTATCCCACGGAGGGCGAAACCCAGCAATGGGATTGGCCCGGCGGTTGCGAAGACCCCCGCATCGTCGCCAGCGACAAAGGTTTCGTCATGACCTACACATCCTGGAACCGAAAGACGGCTCGGCTCAGTGTGGCCACCTCGCCAGACCTGGTCCACTGGCAAAAGCACGGTCCCGTCTTTGCTAAAGCCTACAAAGGCAAGTACCTGAACGATTGGTCCAAATCCGGCTCCATCGTCGCCAAGGTAACTTCCAAGGGCCTCACCGCCACCAAGATTAACGGCAAGTATTGGATGTATTGGGGAGAAGGCAAGATCGGCGTCGCTACCTCCACGAACCTCGTCGATTGGACCCCAGTAGAAGACGCTAAACAAAAGCTCGTCACCGTCTTTGGTCCGCGAAAAGGGAAGTTCGATAGCAATCTCGCCGAGCCCGGACCTCCCGCCGTGATTACTGATCGAGGAATCGTTTTCATCTACAACGGCAAGAACGCCGATACAACGGGAGACAAGTCTCTCTCCCCCGGCGCCTATGCGGCCGGTCAGGCTCTGCTCGACAAGAACAACCCGACCAAACTGATCGATCGAAGCACGACCTACTTCTTTAAGCCCGAACGCCCCTACGAAGTCACGGGCCAATACGCCAGCGGCACCGTGTTCGTTGAGGGCTTGGTTTGGTTTAAGGGTAAGTGGAAGCTCTACTACGGAACTGCCGACTCCAAAGTCGCCATGGCCTCTACGCCCTAGAACTCGGTATCAGTTCGTCCAATAGGTTGTTCAGATCCAGCCGGCGAGTGTACATCTCGATGTCTCCGCTCGCCGTTCTCGGCCAGTCTTCCAGGGGACGATCCCAATACAGCTCCACACCATTCCCATCCGGGTCACGCAGGTACAAAGCTTCGCTCACCCCGTGGTCGCTGGCTCCATCTAAGGGGATTCCTGCCTCAGAGACCCGACGCAACGCATCCGCTAAGGAAAGGCGAGTTGGATAGAGAATCGCCAGATGGTATAGGCCAGTAGTCCCGTGCGGAGGAGGCGATCCTCCTTTGCTGTCCCAAGTGTTTAATCCGATGTGGTGATGGTAGCCACCCGCCGAAACAAAGGCCGCACTATCGCCATACCTCTGGATCAGTTCAAATCCAAGAACACCCATGTAAAAGCCTAGTGCTCGTTCTAAATCGGCGACCTTGAGATGGACGTGCCCAATGCGCACGCCAGGATCGATCGCTCGAAACGTGTCGAATTCGCTCATGATATACACGCTCCTACGAGACGTCGGTGGCCGCTCTCGGCCCCCTCTCTCACAGTGTAGGTTGAAATACTTAGAAGTAACGTGTCGGAACTTCAGTCGTTTACCAAGACGTTGCCAGACCGGTAACATCTACTTCGATTTTTTGAGTTGCTTTTGCCACGCCCATAGATTGATAAAGGAGACCTTTGATTTGCGATTTATTTCTGTATTGACCCTGGCATGTGCTGCCGCCGGAGCCTTTGCTTCGGGTGTTTTGGACGACAACTATTCCGCCGACAAGACCTTTGCCGGCATCACATTCCTGAACGGAACGGCGAGTCAACTCGCCTTTGATGGCGTCAACTACTGGAGCGGCGCCGGTGGAACGTCTGACGGCATCTTGCTTGCCCAATACGATGCGGACGGCAACAACATCGGGTTCTACGAGAACGGTTTGGATGCTCGCTCCACCTTCAGCATCGGTTCTGACATTTATATCCACCGATTCAACGAGTTCAATATCTACAAGCAGACCTCGCCCGGAGTCTTCTCTGCGGCCCTCACCCTTGGAGCCGGCCCCCTGAACAGCCAAAGTGGTGTGACGTTCGGTGGCGGAGAGTTCGCGGCCATGAGCGGAGGCGTCGTGAGCCGATGGGATGCCTCGGGCAATTTCCTGGGAACGCTTGCCCTCAATGGCTACAACACTCAGAACAATGAGTTTGACTACCCCCAAAATCGCGGCCTTTCCTATTGGAACGGCTACTACCTCACCTACTCACAGGGCGTTATGTCTGCTTGGGACGCCTCGGGTGAACGCGTAGGGCAGTCTGTTCTCGAAGGCGCCGGTTCGACCTTCGACTCCTACTACAGCTTCGGCTACGCCGCCGATGGTCGAGTCTGGGTTATCGATGATGCGAGCGGAACCTGGCGAGGTTACAGCCTGAATCCCGTGCCGGAGCCCGCTACGATGGCCGCTCTCGGATTCGGAATCCTCGCGCTCCGACGTCGTCGTCGGAGCAAGTAACGATCTCCGCGGGCGCCCTAAATGGGCGTCCGCGTTATTCTAAATAGGGAAGCGCCTTGGCCGGAAACAGCTTGGCCATCGCCAACCGTCCTGGTCCCGCGATCAAAATGGTCGCCGCCATTGCCATCAGCGCAAGGTTGTACTCATATCCCTTGCTGGAGCCAAAGAACCCGTTCGCCCCATGCACCTGGACGATTGCCCCGATCATGATAACGACCAAAGATGCGCCCGAGAACCGAGACAGAAACCCGAGGAGTATCCCGAGTCCGCCAAAAAATTCGCCGACCGACACCAAATAGCCCAGCGACCCCATGTGCTCCACGGTTGCCGCCAAGCCACTCCCTCCAAACGCGCCAAAGAGCTTCTGCGCGCCATGTGCCATAAAGATTACGCCCAGCCCGATTCGCAGAATCAGCAGCGCTACATCGATTGAGTTTGTTTTCGTCCTATCCATTGCTTTGTCTCTCTCCTTACTTGCTGTGAGGCAAAATCAAGTTCAAAGGGCTAAACTCTCCGGCGCCTTTTGGACTAAGTCCCAGCGCTCGACGTTCTGCCCGTCCCGGGTCCAGTGACCCGGTTAGTAAGCCACCGTAAATCGTTTTTGAATTTGGTGGGGCGTCTCTAATTCGTCGATTAGCGCCACGGCAAAATCTTCCGTGGAGATCCGACTTTCTCCCTTCTCATCTACGACAAGTTCGTCGCCCCCAATTCGGAAATGCCCTGTTCGTATGCCCGGCTCAATAAAGGCCGCCGGACTGAGGTAGCTCCAATCCAGATGACTGACGGAAGATCGTAGATAATCCAAAGTGTCCTTATGCGCCACCGCCAGCGGGCGCCAAGCGGCGGGAAACTCCGCGGTGTCGAATAAGAGCTTGCCCGGAGCAATTTCCAGGCTTCCCGCCCCGCCGACGAACAGAAGCCGAGACACCCCCGCTCCCGTTACTCCCGCCACCAGGTTCTTTCCAATCGGACCGTACAGCGTGGTGTCCTCCGGCTTGGTGGGCCCAAATGAACTCACCACCGCATCCGCGCCCTGAACCGCTGCCGTAATGCTCGCCACATCCATAAGCTCGCCTTGCCTAGCCTCGAGATGCTCTCGCTTTTGAATTCGGCTCGGATCGCGAGAAATCGCAATGACCTCATGTCCACGAGACAGGGCTTCGTTGACGATGCGCTGACCAATCGTTCCGGTCGCGCCAAAAACGGCAATCTTCATTTTTTGACTCCTAAATTCCGTTTTGTAACAATCGTCATTACAAGTTCGGAACCGTTTTCATGAGAGTTGAGTTCCAGCTTCGACCTAAATCGATGCCTTTTCTTGAATTGTGGTCGCGATCTCCCGAACCGAGGTCGCGGCAAGCCTGGCTTCCATTGCTTCCTGAGCTTCGTGAAATACATCTTCGAGAGAGGACTGAATATTCGCCCCCACGGGGCAATCCGGATTCGGCCGTGGATGAATCGCAAAGAGCTCCCCATCCACCTCTACCGCTCGGTATACGTCCAGCAGAGAAATCTGCTCCAAGGGTTTGGCCAGAGAAGTCCCCGCCACCCCCTGCCGAGCCGTCACCAACCCGGCCCGCCGTAACTGACCGGTGATGTTCCGCACGATCACCGCATTCACCCCAATACTCCCGGCCATCCACTCCGAAGTAGGCGCCCCCAAGGGATCCACCTCGCAAAGGGTAAGGATATGGACCGCGATAGAGAATCGAGAAGCGATACGCACGTCTTATTCTACGCCTTGTAATAAAAATAATTACAGGTCCCAATTTGACCATCGTGGCATGATCGCGTGACATGACCGTCCCGGTCACGGTTTCCACAGCCGTCCCGCCCATGGCGCAATCAGAGCGCCCTGAAAATAGAACACGCCCACGTCAGCAGAACTGACGCCCACATCTCGCCCGGTGCCCACAACGCGCAATCAATCACCGAGCGCAATGTAGCCGACGGTCCTACCGTCGTACGCGCGCGGCCAAACCGAGCGCTCTGAAACAGAACACACCCACGTCAGGGGGACTGGCGCCTTCATCCCGCTCCGCCTTCACAACGCGCAATCAATCACCGAGCGCAATGTAGCCGACGGTCCTACCGTCGTACGCGCGCGGCCAAACAGGGCGCTCTGAACCAGATCGCGCCCACGTCAGCAGAACTGACGCCCACATCCCGCCCTGTGTCCACAACGCGCAACCCATCACCGAGCGCAATGTAGCCGACGGTCCTACCGTCGTACGCGCGCAGCCAACCAGAGCGCTCTGAAACAGAACGCGCCCACGTCAGCAGAACTGAAACCCACATCCCGCTCTGTGTCCACAACGCGCAACCCATCACCGAGCGCAATGTAGCCGACGGTCCTACCGTCGTACGCGCGCGGCCAAACAGAGCGCCCTGAACCAGAACGCGCCTACGTCAGGGGGACTGACGCCTACATTGCGCCCTGTGTTTATTCGCGCGTTACGAACCACCGAGCGCAATGTAGCCGACGGTCCTACCGTCGTACACGCGCGGCCCAAACAGAGCGCCCTGAACCAGAACACACCCACGTCAGCAGGACTGACGCCTACATCCCGCCCTGTATCCACAACGCGCAACCCATCACCGAGCGCAATGTAGCCGACGGTCCTACCGTCGTACGCGCGCGGCAAACCAGAACGCTCTGAAACAGAACACACCCACGTCAGGGGGACTGACGCCTACATTGCGCTCGGTGTCCATTCGCGCGTTACAAACTACAGAGCGCAATGCAGGCGACGGTCCACCCCGCAGTGAGCGCTACACCCACAGCTTCAGTTCATCAAACTCTCGGTCCGAACGCATCCTTTCCGATCCCCCACGATCACATCTTCGGAATCAAGGTCCACGAAGGCCGCAGAAAACCTTCCTTTCCTACGGTCGTCCGGAGAAAATCCGTTACCTTTGAGAATGCCGTCTGGACGAGAGAGGAAATGCCGAATTGACCCAAGATCCTCCTACTGACCCCGACCCCCTGACAACTGATAAACGGCCGCTGCCGCCTGCAAAAAGGCGCCCACTCCATAAGATTCCGTATCGTTAGGAGACACATGCTTGGGATCCTGCCCAATCGGCTGAACCCATCCCAGCCGACCGCTGGGATCCACAAATCGGCAAAGCGCCGAAAACGCCTTGTCCACCACCGGCTTAAACGTTGCCCGGTCCAGCAACCCATCCCGAATCCCCCAAGCCAGCGCATAGCAATAGAACCCCGTCCCGCTCGTCTCAGGAGAGGGATAGGATTCGGGATCGAGCAGACTGCTATGCCAAGTCCCGTCGGCCGTTTGCAACGAAGCCACGCGAGCCGCCATCGCCTTGAACTGGTCCTCAAACTTCGCCCGTAGCGGATCGGACTTGGGAATCTCCTTCATCACCCTCGCCAGCCCGGCGAGGACCCACCCGTTGCCCCTGGCCCAGAAAACCTTCTTCCCATTCGCCTCTTTCGACTTAAAGTAACGACTGTCCCGGAAATAGAGCTTCTCGGTCGGGTCGTACAAATAGTCCGAGGTCCGCCACCAAAGCCGGTCCAGCAGTTCCAGATACTGGTGATCGCCAGTCGTCTTGGCAAGTGCCGCCAGCACCGGCGGAGCCATATAAAGCGAGTCGCACCACGCCCATTCGCGGTCCCCGACCCCGTTCTTGAACTCAAGCGACTCGGTGTGAGGACGCGCCATCACCGCGTCCGCCATCGCCTTCACCGCCGCCAATTGGACCGGTTCTTTGTCGAGGGCGTAAAGCTGTAAGTACGCTTGGCCCACCGCATGATCGTCCGCCATGAACGGCCGTCGTCCCAGCTTCCATTCCGCCGTTCGCGCAATCTCTCGCACCCACTCGCGGGCTTGGTCGTCGCCCATCAGGTCGGCGTAATCGAGGACGCCAGTGTAGAGCGGCGCCATCGTCCAATCGGTGACGCTGTGGGAGAACATGTTGCTCCGCGCCCACTGCCAAACCGCTTTCGCCGCCCGTTTGGGATCGTTCGCCGGGAAGGGACCCCGATCTTCATCCGCGCCCTGCTGAGTCGATCCGTAGTCGGTGTAGTGAACGTACCTATGCGCGTTCACCCATACCGCGACCGGCCCCGTTGCAGCCCGCTGACCTCGCACGACAAAAGGGCGAATGCTATCGTGCTTGCTGTATCCACTCAGTGCGACATGGCTCCAAGAGTCGCCGCCATCGTCAGTAAACCACCGCTCGATCTCAAAACGACCATTGATCGGTCTTGAAACATAAACGAATCGTGGGTCGTTGGGGTCCAGGCAGAGCCCGCCCGAATAGTGTGGTTCCGGCTCCTTCTTCCCCTCGGGTGTCTGAGGGAACCACTTCCCACCATCGACAATCGGACGATCCACCCATCGCTTCCCATTCCAACGAGCGTAGCGATAGAGGTGTCGATCCTCTTGCGGAAGCCGAGTGTAAACCACGATCGGATTCCCCTTCGCGTCCTCCGAAACATCCCAAACCCAGGCCCGAACGCCTTCCGCTTTGCCGTCATAAATCACGTCGGCATCGCCGGGTCGGAAGGGAAGTTGGTTCAACTTTGCGATCGGCTTTCCGTCCACGCCCCGAAAGGCGCCCTTCTCGTACCGAGCGTAGTAAATCGAGTTCGTCGGCTCGTTGCGCGGGTGGCCGTCGGTAAAGACAAAGTGAATCCGGTCCTTCCCATTGCCCGCCACCTTCACATAGGGCCGATTGTTCGGATCGTCGCTCACCGGGCTCACCACCTGCCGCCCCTTCTGCCACGTCTTACCCAAGTCGTCCGACCAACTCAAGGTCGGTTTCCAGTTCATGCCCCGCCAAAACAGGTAGATGCGGTTCTTCTCACCAGAAAGCAGCTGAGGGTTCGGATAGCAGTACCCATTCAAACTCCCCTTGGGGCCCTTGTAAGCCTTATCATTAGGCGAGATCGCCACCGGTTTGGACCAATTCAAGGGATCGCTCGCGTTGGCCTCCGCCATCCACATGTCCGGTCCAGAGTGTTTGGAGAAAAACGTCAGAATTCGCTTGTCGGGCAGCGCCAAGAACGAAGGGTTGTCATGGTCGTCCTTCTCAAACTTCGACCAAAGAACCGCCGTCTTCTCTTGCTTGGTTGCCGGGTCATAGAGGTGGGCGGTTACGTCCCCGTTCTGTGTCACCCCTCCCGCCAAAATCTTCCCGTCCACCCAGATCGCCCGAGGGTCGGCAAACCAACACCAACCACCGTCGCGGGAAATGTAGTGGTCGTGGCCAAACGGCGTCAGGGCAAACAGAAGACCGGCTACCAGCATGCCCCATTATCTCTAACTAGACGTGAAGCAAGCCTAAAGAGAGGCTAAGACTAGCCGTGCAGGTCGCCGCCGCCAATGAGACTCCCCAAAAGCGCCAGCAAGACAATAAGAGTAATCACCACGTAAGTGCGGTCTTTCTCCTTGATGAACCCCAACAAGGAAACCGCCACCCGGGCGACCGGGGTCGCAATCAGGAGAAGGACCCCCAACTGCATGATCGACCGAAACTTGAAGGAAGCCGCGCCCGACAAAATCTGGCCCACCACCCGGTCCTGACTCGCTTCGCCCCGGAAGGTGTGGAACGAGACCACGTCGTGACCATGGGAAAGCAGATAGCCCACCAGTCCGACCAGTCCAACGCCTCCGGCAAGGATGATGCCCGCCCGAAGGAGCGCGCTCACCACATGCTGCATGCTGCCTTCGCTATCGTGCGGATGCTCTACCATTTGAACCCAAACCCCGAGGCAATCATCTGAATCGCCACCAAACCAACCACCACCGCAAAGATCGCCCGCAGCGTTTGCACCGGCATCCGCGGCAGAAGTTTTGCCCCGGTTAAAGATCCCACCAAAACGCCCAGCATCACCGGCAGCGCCAAGATCGGTTCGATGTAGCCTCGGCTCAGGTAAACCCCCGCGCTCGCCGCCGCCGTCACGCCGATCATGAAGTTGCTGGTGGCCGTGGAGACCTTAAACGGAAGCCGCATCAACTTGTCCATCGCCAGCACTTTGAACATGCCGGAACCAATACCCAGCAGTCCAGACATCGTGCCCGCGGCAAACATCATCGCGAACCCTTCCTTCACGCGGTGGACTTCATAAGCCTGCGGGCCCGTCGGTGATTTATAAACCCCCGCCAATTTCAACTTCACGCCCAAAGGATCGGGCGGGGAAGTGTCGATCCCCTGCTCTTGCTTCTTCCGAGACATCTGCCAGGCCGCCTGCAAGAGCACCAAGCCAAACACCACCGTCAACCAAGTCGCCTTGATATACAGCGCCAAAAATGCCCCGAACAGCGCGCCGAAGGTGGTCGCAATCTCCAAGAACATCCCGATTCGAATATTCGAAAGCCCATCGCGAACATAAGCCGAGGCCGACCCCGATGAAGTCGCAATCACCGAGACCAAACTTGCGCCAATCGCATACCGAATGTCCACGCCCAACAAGAGCGTCAAGGCAGGCGTAACAATGATCCCGCCACCCAGACCCGTCAAAGACCCGACGAACCCCGCCAGCAGGGCGACCCCAAAGATGATCAGAGAAATGCTGAGCACGGTCATCGTGAATGACCTCTCAAAGCATCTTCAAACGAAGAGAAAGTCCACAAAACTGACGATCAGTCTACCGTCTCTGGCAGATCGTCCCCAAAAGCTGTCCCTCATACAAAAAAAAGAGCGTCGGCGAAAAATGCCGACGCTAGTCTCCTCTCCATGGATAACGTATCTGCAGCTATGAGACTGCGCAAATGAACCGACGATTAACTTAGAACCAAGGCGAGCCCTGCTTGCCACCGAGTTTCGAGACAGCGAATCTCGCGTGGCAGACAGAGCTTTCCCAGGTAGCGGGAAGGCTCTCACCTGCGCCGCTGGGATGAGTATTGAAGGCCACCGTGACAGAATCGGGGTTCGCAACGTGACATTTGCGTGACACATCAAAAAACTCGCGGGTACCTTGAAAGGAAATCTATGAAACGGTGGACGGTCCGGCTCTTCGGAGGGGTGAGTGTCGAAGGCGAAGACACCCACGTCGACCAGTTCCCAACCCGCCGTTCCGCCATGATCCTCACGCTCTTGGCCCTCTCCCGCCAAGGCGCCATCTCCCGCGATGAACTCGCGGAAACCCTCTGGCCGGAGGACTTCTTGGACGCTACCCGGATGCGGCTCCGCCAAGAGCTAAAACGCCTCCGCACCGCCCTCGGCCCCGCCCGAGACATGGTCGAGTCGGATAAGACCTGGGTTCGCTTGGACCTGGAAGAGGTCGAAGTCGATACCCGCGTCTTCGAACACCACCTCAAACTTGCCCAAGCCGAAACCGATCCAAAAACCAAAGCCGATCAAATCCAAAGGGCCCTCGCGCTCTACGTCGGACCTCTCGCCCCGGAGATTCACGAAGGCTGGGCTCAAGGCGCTCGCCTCGACCTGAAAGACAAATTCGAGCGCGCCCTCCACGACCTGTTCACCGAACTCGAAAAACACCAGAGAACCATTGAAATCGTCGAACACGCCCGCCACGCCCTCCGCCTCGACCCCATCATGGAGAAGGCAGTGCTCGCTCTCATACGCGTTTATTCCCGAGAAGGCGATGACGCCCAAGCGCTCAAGGTCTTTGCCGATTACGAACACGCCCTCAAATCCAACCCTGGCCGCCTCGCCTCAACCCAAGTCCTTGAACAGGTCCAACAACTCAAAACCGGAGAACGCTCCGGAAAGAAGACCCAGGGACTTCCGCTGCGTCCCGTCGCGGGCTCCAAACTTCCCACCTACCTGGACGGCTTTGTCGGAAGAAGAACCGAACTCTCTGAAATCAAGTCGCTCCTCGCCGAGGAAAACAGCGCCCGTCTCGTCACCCTCCTCGGCCCCGGAGGAGTCGGCAAGACGCGCCTTTCGGTAGCCGTCGCCCGCAGCTTTGATGGCCAATTCTCTGAGATCCACTTCGTCTCTGTGGATGACTTCACCGGCCAGTCCATGCACGACCGCATCCTCGACGTCCTCTCCGGTTCCAAGAAAGTCCTCCTGATCCTAGACAACGCGGAGACGGATATCGAGAGCGTCGCCGCCACCGCCCGAGAACTCCTTGTCGGCGACCCCACGCTCAAAATCCTCGTCACCTCCCGCCAACGCCTCCAAGTCGCCGGAGAGCGCGTCGTTCTCATCGAACCCATGGCCCCGCCGCCGGTCAACTCGACCGCCTTCGAAGTCATGCAAAACGACGCCATCCGCCTCTTCATTGAGCGCGCTCAAGCGATCGATCCTCGCTTCAAAGTCGAGCAAGAGACTTCCCAAGAACTCGTTTCACTTCTTGCCAAACTAGACGGCCTCCCCCTCGCAATCGAACTCGCCGCTGCCCGCGTGAACTCCACCGGGATCACCGACCTCCTTCGCCGCTTGGAAAGCCGCTTCTCCCTCCTCGTCACCCGACGCCAGGACGTGCCCGACCGTCACCGGTCACTATGGGCCGCCATCGAGTGGTCCTACGAGGCCCTCGATGAACCCGCCCAAGAAGCGCTCCAGGCCATGTCCGTCTTCCGCGGCGGCTGCACCCGAGAACTCCTCGTCGCCCTCGCCGGGGATTGGGTTGAAGAGAGCCTTGACGAACTTGTCGAGCGCTCACTCGTCCACGTCTACCAGGGCGATCAAGGCGTCCGTTATCGCCTCCTAGACTCCGTCCGCTGGTTCGCCGAAACCGTGGCGGGACCAGACAAAATTGCCGAACTTCAAAGACGCCATGCCGAGGCCCTGGAACAAGCCTTCCGAGGCGCCTTCCGTCACCTCGGAGAGAAGCTGGAACCCAAGTGGCTCCTCGCTATCGATGCCGAATCGGAAAACGCCCTGAGCGCCGTCGCCTGGGCGCTTGAAAACGACCGAGAGCTTGCCCTCAAAATCTCCACCAGCGTCGCCCGCTACTGGTGTCTCATGGGCCACGGTCGAGACGCTCAACGCATGCTCCGCCCCCTGCTGGATGGAGATCTTCCCCCAAGTTCTGGCCTCGCCACCTGCGCGTTCGCCCTTGGCTTCTCCTCCTACCTCGTCGGCAATGTCCGAGGCGCCGAAGCCTGGTATCACCGCGCCTACGAGATGTTTAAAGAAATGGGTGACGAGCCGGGGGGAGAGTGGGTCCACCTCAATCTCTCCGCCATCGCCCTGGAAGACGGGGATTACCCTCGAATGCTTGCCTTGGCCGAAGAAGCCTACCAAAGCTTTTCTCAGCATCCGGAAAACCAATACCGTATCGCGCTTGCCGTCTCCACCATGGCCCGCGCTCACGCCTTCATGGGCCATGCGGAAGAAGGCATCCGGCTCATCGAAGAAGCCCTCGCCATCCGAATTGCCGATAACTACGGAATCGAAGTTGCCCGAGGCTACCGGGAGTGCGCTGAGGTCTATAACGAGGCCAATCAAATGGAACGGGCCGTCCCGCTCCTGGAAAGAGCCATCGACCTCTTCCAAGACACCCCCAACCATGCCTATGTTTATGAAGCCCAAATTGAGCTGGCTGGCCACTACGTCACCCTCGGCCAAGTGGACCGCGCGGAAGCCATGCTGGGCGACATCGAAAACGCCTTGCTTCGCTTCGGAAACGTTCAAAACGAGGCCTACTACGCCCGCCTCCTCGCCCGGCTCCATGCGAAAAAGGGCAACCTAAAGGAAGCCGCGTCCCATTGCCTGGAAGCGATCAAAATTGGCATCGCCACCAGCGACCCCTTCGCCCTCGCCGAAGGCTCCATCCTCGCCGCCCAACTCCTCGTCCAATCCGATAATACAATCGCCGCCCAGGAGGTCACCCAAGACATCCTCGCCGCCGCCCAGCACACCGGCTACCGCTTCCGCCCCTCTCCGCGCCGCATGGTGGACCACCTCACCCAGACTCTCAACCCAGTTCAGAAAGGCGAATGCCAAGACTGGCGCGCTCTCGGCAGCCGAATTACCCTGCTCCTGACTCAACTCGACCCGGCCCAACCTCAAAACTAGACTCCCACAAGGTCCCTCTCGCTCGCCTTGATGGCCGATGCCAGACCAAGGATCGGACCGGTGTATCACAAGAAAAGGACCGCCTCAGAGCGATGCGGACTCCCTAAACAAACCCACCACCCATCCCTCAGCCCCCGGCAGGTGTAACCTACGTCCTACCATCGCACGCGCGCGGCCAACCTGAACTCCCTAAACCAGCACACACCCACGTCAGCAGAACTGACGCCTACATCCCGCCCTGTGTCCACAACGCGCAACCAATCACCGAGCGCAATGTAGCCGACTGTCCTACCGTCGTACGCGCGCGGCCAAACAGAGCGCCCTGAACCAGAACGCGCCTACGTCAGGGGGACTGACGCCTACATCTTGCCCTGTGTCCACAACGCGCAACCCATCACCGAGCGCAATGTAGCCGACGGTCCTACCGTCGTACGCGCGCGGCCAAACAGGGCGCTCTGAACCAGATCGCGCCCACGTCAGCAGGACTGACGCCCACATCTCACTCGGTGTCCACAACGCGTTACGAACCACCGAGCGCAATGTAGCCGACGGTCCTACCGTCGTACGCGCGTGGCCAAACCGAGCGCTCTGAACCAGAACGCGCCCACGTCAGCAGGACTGACGCCTACATCTCGCTCGGCCATTCACAACGCGCAACCTATCACCGAGCGCAATGTAGCCGACGGTCCCCCCGTCGTACGCGCGAGGCCCAACCAGAGCGCTCTGAACCAGAACACGCTCACGTCAGGGGGACTGACGCCTAAATTTCGCTTGGTGGACATACGCGCGTTACCAAATACGGAGCGTCCTTGCCAAATCCTCAATCCTTCGCTCATCAACTTGAAGCGTAAATCCCTTTCCCACTCGGTACCCAACCCAAACGCGATGCCTCAGGGTGTCGACAGAAGAGCGCTATAAAAATAGAGCGCTGAGCCCTGAGGCTTTCCACCGAGCGCCCCATCTTGCCGACATATAAGTCCGGCCCCAAGCAGATTGAGCCAAAGTCGCCCTACCCCCTCCCGGGTGATCTCAATCCCAACACACCAGGCTTCACGACTTAACCTGGCAAACCATCCCCCTCCAACGCCCTGGTCCCTTGTCCCTGCACGGAGTGCGAAGTCCCTGCCACGAAGCGGCAAAGTCCCTGCGGCAAAGCCGCATCTTGACAAAACCTTGACACCCCCCGCGTCCCTCTTGACGCGGCCTTGTCCCCCTCCTGGGCGACCATCTGATCCAGGAATATGGACACTTTGGCTCTCCTACTGTTCGCCGTCCTCGTGCTCAGCACGCTCGGACTCGTGCGAGCCTGCGACAAGCTCGGGAGGCAAGACTCGTGACGCTCTACTGGATCGTCGGCGCGCTCTGCCTCTTGCTGCTCGTCTACCTCTTCGCCGCCCTGCTCAAACCGGAGGTTTTCTGACATGTCCGGTTGGATGCAGATCGCCCTTTATCTCGCCGTGCTCCTCCTGTGCGCAAAGCCGCTCGGACTCTACATGGCCAAGGTGCTCGAAGGTGAGCCAACGTTTCTCACAAAGATCCTCCGCCCGCTGGAGCGACTGATCTACCGCCTCGGCGGAGTCAAGAGCGAGGAGAAACAAGACTGGAAGCGCTATGCCGTCGGCGTGGTGATCTTTAACGCCCTCGGTTTCCTCTTCGTCTTCTTGCTCCAACGTTTCCAAGCAAGCCTCCCGCTTAACCCCGCCGGGATGGGCGCGGTCAGCGCGGACTCCGCGTTCAATACCGCCAGCAGCTTCTCGACTAACACCAACTGGCAAGGCTACGGCGGAGAGTCCACCATGAGCTACCTGACGCAGATGCTCGCGTTGGGTGTGCAGAACTTTGTCAGCGCGGCCACCGGCATCGCTGTCCTCGCCGCGCTGATCCGAGGGCTCCGGGCCCGGGAAGCCACTCATATCGGCAACTTCTGGGTAGACCTCACCCGCTCCACGCTTTACATCCTGCTGCCCCTTTCCATCCTGCTCTCGGTCGGATTGGTCAGCCAGGGCGTGGTCCAAACGTTCAATCCTTCCGCGAAAGCCGAACTGGTCCAACCCACCAAAGACACGAAAGAACAAACCATCGCCCTCGGTCCCGCCGCCTCGCAAATCGCGATCAAGCAACTCGGCACCAACGGGGGCGGGTTCTTTAACGTGAACTCCTCGCATCCGCTGGAGAACCCCACGCCGGTCTCCAACTTCCTGGAGTCTCTTGCCATCCTCCTCATTCCCGCCGGTCTTTGCATCACCTTTGGCCAGATGCTCAAAGATCGCCGCCAGGGCTGGGCGGTGCTTGCCGCCATGACCGTGCTGCTCCTCATGTTCCTTGTCCCTTGTGTCCTCAGCGAGCAGGCGGGCAACCCTATGTTCAAACAACTCGGCCTCACCACCGCGGCGAACTGGGAAGGGAAAGAAACGCGCTTCGGGATCGAGAACTCCGCCCTCTGGGCCACCGCCACCACCGCCGCCAGCAATGGTTCGGTGAACTCCATGCACGACTCCTACACCCCTCTGGGTGGCCTCATGCCCATGATCCTCATGCAACTGGGCGAAGTCGTCTTCGGTGGGGTGGGCTCGGGCCTCTACGGCATGCTCATCTTCGCCGTCGTCGCCGTGTTCGTGGCGGGCCTCATGGTGGGACGAACCCCCGAGTACGTGGGCAAGAAGATCGAGGCGTTCGAGATGAAAATGGCCTCCCTCGTCATCCTTATCCCCTGTTCGTTGGCCCTACTCGGAACGGCGATCCCACTGATGTTCGGGACGGGACAAAGCTCCATGAGCAATCCGGGGGCGCACGGGTTTAGCCAACTCCTCTACGCCTATTCCAGCATGGCCAACAATAACGGCTCCGCCTTTGCCGGATTCGGTGCCAACGTTCCGTTTCACAACCTGCTCGGCGGCTTGATCATGTGGGTCTCGCGCTTCTGGCTCATCGTGCCGGTTCTGGCCATCGCGGGTTCCCTGGCTAAGAAAAAGATCGTCCCCTCTGGCCCGGGCACTCTGCCCACCCACACGCCTCTCTTTGTCGGCCTCCTCTGCGCGATCGTCCTGATCGTCGGTGCGCTGACCTTTATTCCGGCGCTCGCCCTCGGGCCCATCGCTGAGCACCTGCGGATGGCGCGCTAACCGGAGAAAACCAGATGGAAAACAAACCCCAACCCATGTTTCAAAACCAACTCGTGAGACGAGCCATCCTGGATTCGTTCCGCAAACTCAGCCCTCGGGTCCAGGTTCGCAACCCGGTCATGTTCGTGGTCTTCGTAGGTTCCATCCTCACCACCGGACTCTGGGTGCATTCATTGCTTGGAAAAGGCGAGGCGGCCCCGGCGTTCATTCTCGCCATCTCGCTCTGGCTCTGGTTCACCGTCCTCTTTGCCAACTTCGCCGAGGCGATGGCGGAAGGGCGTGGCAAGGCTCAGGCCGATTCTCTCAAAAGCGCCAAGCGAGACGTCCCCGCAAAAAAACTCCCTGACCCATCTCAAAAGAATGCCGTCTCTATGGTTTCCGCGTCGGAACTCCGCAAGGGCGATCACGTCTTGGTCGAAGCCTCCGACTTCATCCCCGGCGATGGGGAAGTGGTCGAAGGTGTCGCCACCGTGGACGAGAGCGCCATCACCGGCGAATCTGCCCCCGTCATCCGTGAATCGGGAGGCGACCGTAGCGCCGTTACCGGCGGCACCCGAGTCCTCAGCGACTGGGTCGTCGTCCGCATCACCGCCAACCCCGGCGAGAGCTTTCTGGATCGCATGATCTCCATGGTCGAAGGCGCCAAGCGTCAGAAGACACCCAACGAGATCGCGCTGAACATCCTGCTCGCCGCCCTCACCATTGTCTTCCTCCTCGCCTGCGCCACCCTCCTGCCGTTCTCGCTTTACGCGGTAGACGCCAACAAGCAGGGAAGCCCGATCACCGTCACTGTCCTCGCCGCCCTTCTGGTCTGCCTCATCCCCACCACCATCGGGGGCCTCTTGAGTGCCATTGGCATCGCGGGAATGGACCGACTCCTTCGCAAGAACGTCATCGCAACTTCCGGCCGCGCGGTGGAAGCGGCCGGTGACGTGGATGTCCTTCTCTTAGATAAAACCGGCACCATCACCCTCGGAAACCGTGAGGCCGTCGAGTTCATCCCCGCCCCCGGCGTCCGCCCGGAGGAACTGGCCGACAAAGCCCAACTCTCCAGCCTCGCCGACGAAACCCCCGAAGGGAGGAGCATCGTCGTCCTCGCCAAAGATAAGTTCGGGCTCCGTGGCCGAGAGGTCGCGGGAGAACACTTCGTCCCCTTCACTGCCCAAACCAGAATGTCCGGCGTCGATCTTGACGGGATCCAACTCCGCAAGGGCGCTCAAGACGCTGTGCGAAAGTGGGTCGAAGGCCAAGGCGGCGCTTTCCCGGCTGAGGTCCAAGCGAAGGTCGAAGAAGTCTCCCGCGCGGGCGGCACCCCCCTCGTGGTCGCGGAAGGGAAGCGAGTCCTCGGGGTCATCTATCTCAAAGACATCGTGAAGGGCGGCATCCGGGAGCGCTTTGCTGAACTCCGTCGCATGGGCATCAAGACGGTCATGATCACGGGAGACAACCCCATGACCGCCGCCGCCATCGCCGCCGAAGCGGGTGTGGATGACTTCCTGGCCGAAGCGACTCCCGAGGCCAAACTGAAACTCATTCGCGAGTACCAAACCGGCGGTCGCCTCGTCGCCATGACCGGCGACGGCACCAACGACGCCCCCGCCCTCGCTCAAGCCGACGTGGCCGTCGCCATGAACACCGGAACCCAAGCCGCCAAAGAGGCCGGGAACATGGTGGACCTGGACAGCAACCCCACCAAACTCATCGAGATCGTCGAGACCGGCAAGCAACTGCTCATGACTCGCGGCGCGCTGACTACGTTCAGCATCGCCAACGACATTGCCAAGTACTTCGCCATCATCCCCGCCGCCTTCGCTGCCACGTATCCCCAACTCGGGGTACTAAACGTCATGGGGTTAAAAACCCCCGAAAGCGCCATCCTCAGCGCCGTCATCTTTAACGCGCTGATCATCGTTTTCCTGATCCCCCTCGCCCTGCGCGGCGTCAAGTACCGACCCGTCGGCGCGGATCAAGCGCTCAAATCCAACTTGCTCATCTATGGGGCGGGCGGCCTCCTCGTCCCCTTCCTCGGCATTAAGGTCATCGACCTTGCCATCGGAGTGTTCTTCAAATGAAAGACCTTCTCATCGCCTTGCGCGTCTTCGTCGTCCTCACCATCGTCACCGGAGTGGCCTACCCGCTCCTGGTGACCGGCATCGCCCAAACCGCCTTCCGAGATCAAGCCAACGGCAGCCTGATCAAGCAGGGAGACAAAATCGTCGGCTCGAGACTCATCGGTCAAGACTTCCAGGACCCCAAGTACTTCTGGGGCCGCCCCTCGGCCACGTCTCCGACTCCCTACAATGCCGCCGCCTCCAGCGGCTCCAACCTCGCCCCCACGAACCCAGCCCTGAAAGAAGCGCTGGAAACCCGAGTCAAATCCTTCCAAGCCGCCAACCCAGGCCAACCCGTCCCAACGGAACTGGTCACCGCTAGTGCCAGCGGCCTCGACCCAGACATCTCCCCCCAAGCCGCCGCCGTCCAAATCCCCCGTATCGCCAAAGCCCGAGGCCTAGAAGAATCCAGCTTGAAGGCCCTCGTAGAACAACACACCCAAGCCCGCCAACTGGGCCTAGGCGAACCCCGAATCAACGTCCTAGAACTCAACCTAGCCCTCGACCATCCCCAAGAATAGCGTGTCTACCTGGAGCATCGGCGCTCCGCCCATGCTCCAGAAACGTTGTCGAGGAGTGGCATGGGCGGCCCGCCCATGATCCGAAGACACGCGTGCCCGATCGCACCCTGAAACCTTCTTGCGTTTGCCCGACCAGGTTTTCGAAATGGCGTCCCGATGCTCTGGAAACGATGTCGAGGAGTAGCACGGGCGGCTCGCCCATGAACCGAGGACACGCGCCTCCAATCGCACCCTGAAACCAACTTGCGTTTGCCCGACGAGGCTTCGAAACGTCGTCCCGATGCTCTGGAAACGATGTCGAGGAGTGGCATGGGCGGCTCGCCCATGAATCGAAGACACGCGTCCCTCAATCGCACCCTGAAACCAACTTGCGTTTGCCCGACCAGGTCTTCGAAACGTCGTCCCTATGCTCTAGAAACGATGTCGAGGAGTAGCACGGGCGGCTCGCCCATGAATCGAAGACACGCGTCCCTCGATCGCACCCTGAAACCAATTTGCGTTTGCCTGACCAGGTCTTCGAGACGGCGGTCCGCCCGTGATCCAAAGACGCGAGCCCTACCGACGGTTGGGGAAGTCTCTCTTCTTAGTCGGAATCTCTTTCTGGCTCTCTGCATGACTAATTGCCCTTCCCACCAAAACCGTGATGACGACGAAGAGCAGAAGAGTGAGGAAATCGTGGGGTCTCACGGGCATATCCAAAGATTGGTAGAGTCCGCCATCAACGCCGGGTCAAGGGAGAGCCCAGAAGGGTCAAGAAGTCGTCAAGAAAAAAGCGCCCGACGACCGCCGGGCGCACAAAAGGTTGAGATCAAAACCGATACCCAATCCCAAACCCGAAGTAAGTTCCATCACGCCCGGGATCGAAGGTTGAACCAATGCGGAAATCAACCTGCGTTGCCTTGTCAACCAAATACGTCACTCCTGCGTCGAATCCGGTCGAATGAGGTCCGTCCTTCGCAGTCGGGGTGACGTGATACATCTCGAAGAACGCTCCCGTTCGAGAATTGAGGCTCCGCGTCAGGTAGGCGCTCACCGCATACTGCCCAAACCGATCCGTTCCGTCGGAGAGCGAAGACGCCACAAGGTTTCCACCCAGGCCGGTGAGAGGATCGAGTTGGAGGTACCCGGCTAACTTTACGGTCGGCTGCGTCTCGTCCTGGCGAAAGTCTCGGCTGCCCGCCGGAACCGTCGTCTGGGCGATCAGCGCCCACTCCGGTTTCCCCAGGGAGCCGTTTAGAAGTTTGTACTTGAACCCCACGACCGGGTCCAGCCAACCATCCGCATCGGAAGAGCGGCCAAAGCCCACGTTGGATAGCCGCAATTCCATCCGATCCGATACGGGAAGCCGAACAAGCATCTCTCCGACCGTCTCAAACCGCGAGCGGCGAAACTGGGTATTCGTATAACCCATCTCAACCTGCCACCTCCCCTTCGGAATGATCGAGGTCCCGTCGGAAAAGCTCGGCCGATCCGTACTGATGGGAAACCCATCCTGGGCAAGAGCAAAGCTGAGGGGAAAGATGGCTACAAGTGCCAAGTAGAGCGATTTTTTCATCGCATCCAGACTGCCCGGTAGCAAGGTCAAGCCCGCGTCAACCCGCCCTGCCCCATATCAGGATTTCGTCAAGATTCTCACCGTTAGACCTGAACGCCTCGACCCGACCCAGAACCTGACCTCATAATTCAATAACAGATGGCGACCGCCGACCGTCCCGATCCCGACGCCCTCCTCGCTCAACTTTCCAATACGGAAAAGGGTGGCAAACGAGGACGCCTCAAGATCTATCTGGGAATGGCCGCCGGAGTAGGCAAGACCTACAGCATGCTCAGCGACGCACAAGAGGAGAGAGCCCGCGGCGCCGAGGTCGTCATCGGCTACCTAGAACCCCACGGTCGTAAGGAAACCGAACAAATTTCCGAGGGTCTCGAAAAACTGCCTCTATGGGTATCCAGCTATCAAGGGGTATCCATTCGAGAGTTCGACCTAGCCGCCGCCTTAACCCGCAATCCCCAAATCATCCTCGTCGACGAACTCGCCCACACCAACGCCCCCGGCAGCCGCCATCTCAAACGCTGGCAAGACGTCATGGACCTCCTAGACGCCGGCATCGAAGTCCGAACCACCGTCAACATCCAGCACCTAGAAAGCCTCCGAGACGTCGTCGCCCAAATCACCGGCGTCTTCGTCCAAGAAACCGTCCCCGATTCCATCCTCCACCGCGCCGACGAAATCGAACTCGTAGACATCCCCCCCGAAGAACTCCACCTCCGTCTGAAAGAAGGCAAGGTCTACATTCCCGAAAAAGTCGAGCAAGCCCTTACCGGCTTCTTCAAAAGAGGAAACCTCCTCGCTCTCCGAGAACTCGCCCTCAGGGCTACCGCCGAACGCGTGGACGACGAACTGCTCAGAGTAAGAGCCGCCACCCAAACCGGCCAGTCCTGGCACGCCCGGGAACGCATCTTGGTCTGTGTTGCTCCTAGCCAAATGGCCTCCCGCCTCGTCCGCTCCGCCCGTCGCCTCGCCAACAGTCTCCACGCCGAGATGATCGCCGTCAGCGTGGAGAGTCCTCGTCAGACCGACTCCCAAACCAGTCCCCACAGCGTAGAAGCCATGGCGCTCGCCGGAAAACTAGGAGCGGAGACCGCCACCCTTTCGGGTGAAAATATTGTCCAAGAAATCCTATCCTTCGCCCGGTCCCGCGGAGTCACCACTATCATCGTAGGAAAACCCGTCCGCCCGCGCTGGCGCGAAATTCTCTTCGGCTCCGTGGTGGACACGCTGATTCGGAGCAGTGGCGACATTGATGTTCTCGTGATCACGGGCCAAGAAAGAGAAGGCACTGCCACCCGACCCTCAATCGCTCATCGCTCTGGCTCTTGGCAAGGCTATCTCGCCGCTCTCGGCGTAACCGCTCTCAGCACCTGTGTCGGAATGCTGATGTACCAACGGTTCGAATTAACAAATATCGTAATGATCTACCTGCTTGGCGTCATGGTCGTCGCCGCCTTTTGGAGCAGAAAAGAATCGCTACTTGCCTCTCTCCTTGCCGTGGGAGCTTTCGACTTCTGGTTTGTCCACCCTCGCATGACCTTTGCGGTTACTGATGTCGAATACCTCCTCACTTTCTTCGTCATGCTCGTCGTCGCGCTGGTGATCACCACCCTAACTGGCAAACTCAAGGAGCGAACCGCTGCCGCCTCTATTCGAGAAAGGAGCACCGCCGCGCTCTATGACCTCAGCCGCCGCATCGCCTCAGCGGTTGAACCGGAGGAGATTGCTAAGATCGCGGCGGAGAAGGCGAAGGAGATTGTCGACGGCCCTGTCTGCGTGGCGCTCGCCGAAAACCCAACCGCCAAACCTGACATTGTTGTGCCATCTGACTCTTGGTTCGAGAGGGGACAAAAGGAAGAGGCAGTTCTTCGCTGGGTTATCGAGCATGGCAAGGCTGCCGGACGGGGTACGGAAACCCTTCCGTCGGCTGATGGCATGTATCTGCCCTTGAAGACCTCAAGGGGTTGCGTCGGCGCCCTTGGAGTCGATGCTCGCGTCGTGAATTCCCTCGACCTGGCCAAGCGTTCAATGCTAGAGTCCATCGCCAACCAATTCGCGACCGCTCTGGAGCGTGCGGAATTGGCGGAGGAGAGCGAGGCGGCAAACCTGCGCGCAGAGACCGAGCGACTTCGGGGAAGTCTTCTGAGTAGCGTCTCCCATGACCTCCGCACGCCTCTCGCATCCATCGAAGGCGCCGCAACCGGTCTTCTCAGCCAGCCCGACCTTGGCGAGCGTGGAAAGGAACTGGCAAAGACAATCGCCGAGGAATCCGAACGCATGTCCCGCCTTGTTCGCAATCTTCTCGACATGACTCGAGTCGAAGGGGGTTCCGTGGAACTGAATCTCGACTGGCAGTCCATTGAAGAACTTGTTGGCGCGGCCATCCTCCGGACCGAAAGCTTTTTCTCTCGCCCTGTTCAAACCAATATCTCTCCCGAGCTACCTCCGCTTAAACTTGATGCGGTACTGATGGAACAGGTCTTCGTCAATCTCCTAGAAAACGCTTCGCGCTACGCGGGCAGAGAGGCCCAGGTAACGGTCGGCGCCCGCCAGGCTAACGGTCATGTCCAAATCACGGTTTCCGACAACGGCCCCGGCATTCCGCCTGGTGGCGAGGAGAGGATATTTGATAAGTTTCAGCGGGGAAGCACTCAAGGCTTCGGCCTCGGCCTTTCGATCTGCCGCGCGATCATGCAGGCCCATGGAGGGACCATCCTGGCGAGAAATCGCGCCGATGGCGGAGCGGAATTCGTCCTTCGTCTACCGGTGAAACCTTGAAAGCGCCCGTGCGGTATGTGGTGATCGAAGACGAAGCGGCTATTCGCCGTTTTCTTCGCGCCAGCCTTCCCCCCGAAGAAGCGGAGATCTTTGAAGCTGAGAATGGGAAAGACGGCTTGCGTCTGGTTGCCCAAAAGAACCCCGATATCGTCCTCCTCGACTTAGGACTTCCCGATATAGACGGTCTGGAGGTCCTCCGCCGAATGAGAGAGTGGAGCGACAAGCCCGTTATTGTCTTGTCGGCCAGGGGAAGGGAACAAGATAAGGTGGCGGCTCTCGATGGTGGCGCGGACGACTATCTCACCAAACCCTTCTCCTTCGGAGAGCTCACTGCCCGGGTCCGAGTCGCTCTTCGTCGGTCTTTGCGAACCGCTCCGCCCACCGTACCAACCCTGGAGACGGGAGGGCTGAAAATCGATTTTGAAGCGCGGCAGGTGTTTGTAAACGGTCAAGAAATCCGCCTGACTCCGCTGGAATATAAAGTGCTCGCTTTCCTCGCTCGCCACGCGGGGAAAGTGATTACCCATAAACAGCTGCTTGCAGAAGTCTGGGGGCCAGCCTACGAAGATTCCACCCACACACTCAGAGTTCATATGGGTGCGATTCGGCAGAAACTAGAACCCGAACCCGCTCGTCCCCGATACATTCGAACGGAGACGGGAGTGGGATATCGCTTTCTGTTGGAAGAAGGCGTCTAGCAGCAGCCGGACTCAGGAGCACAACTAGCCCCAGCCAAAACCTTTAAAGTTTTGCGGGTGGGTGGGGGAGCGCAGCAGCCGTCACCGGAACACACGCCGGTTTCGGGGAGAACAAGTTCAGTGTTGCGGGCGCCTTCTTCGTCTCCGGTGAGTCGACAGGCGATCGATCGCACTTGCTCGTACCCGGTGAGCATCAAGAACGTCGGGGCTCGACCATAACTCTTCATTCCAACGATGTAGAAGTTCGGCTCGGGGTGAGAAAGCTCGACGGCCCCATGAGGTTCGACGGTCCCACAACTATGGAAGTTGGGATCGATCATTTCCGCCAACGCCACCGGGCTCTCCACTGCGGGATGAAGGTTGAGGCGAAGCTCCGAGAGCATCTTCAAGTCCGGGCGGAATCCGGTGGTTGCGACGACCTCGTCTGCCGTCACCACTCGACCATCCTCGGCCGCGAGCTGAATACCAGGGCGCACTTCGGCAATTCGGAAGCCAGAGTGAACTTGAATCTGACCCAGGTTCACGAGGGCCTTCACCTGAGAACCGAGCGCGCCCCTCTCTGGCAAAGCGTCTCCCGTTTCGCCGCCGTAGATCTGGGAAAGGTCGGTTCGGCGAACGATCCACTCGACCTCCGTGCCGGGCACTTCCTTGGCCAATTCGGTCAGCTCAATCAGAGCATTAAAGGCGGAGTGACCGCTTCCCACGACTACCACCTTCTTGCCTGCGTATCGCGTTCGGTCGCGACCATGCACGTCAGGGATCCGGTAGAGGATCTGAGACGATGCCCGGGTTTCTCCGGGAGCCGGGATGCCGCTGCTACCGATGGGGTTTGGGGTGGTGTAAGTGCCGGAGGCGTCGATGACCGCACGGGCCATCAGTTGCTCTTCGCGACCGTCGGAGTACTCCACGGCCAACAAGAAAGGAGCCGTTTCCCGACCATTATTCTTCATCTTGTCGAGCCCGAAGCGGGTGACGGAAACCACCTTGGCTCCCGTCCGAAGACCCTTGGCGATGGTCGGAAGGGAAGCGAGGGGCAGCAAGTAAGCCTCGGCCAACTCTCGACCGGTTGGGTAGGCATCAGGAGAGGGAACGGTCCAACCGGTGAGTTCCAGCATTCGCTTGGCCGCGTCGTCCACGCAGTATTGCCAAGGTGAAAAGAGCTTCACATGGCCCCAACTCAGCACACTGGTCGCCGCCGAGTCGCCAGCTTCCAACACGATGGGACTCTCACCCTTTTCGATCAGGTGCGCGGCAGCCGCAAGCCCAACGGGGCCAGCCCCGATCACAACAACGGGAAGCGATTCAACAGCAGTCACAGTGGGTATCTCCTTTGGCGATAGCGGTCAATCCTTGGGCAAGGTTCTCAAGGGACTCTGGGCGTAGGGTGCAGATCATTCGTTTTCCGCGGCGCTCGATCCGGATCAATTCCGCCGCCTCTAACTCGTGAAGGTGGTGCGAAACGGTCGAGTTAATCTTCTCCGCGCCGGTGAGATGGCAACAGACTTCGCTGGCGGTAGGGCCGTCATACACGCCCCCCTCGTCATCCACCGCCGCTCGCCCGCAGCACATGTTTGACAGAAACTCTACGATGCGTAGCCGATTGGGATCGGCCAGCGCCTTGAGCGTCCTGAGTTTCATTTCGTCTGCCATCGAAATGACAATACCACACATTTCGATGAAGCGCGAAATAAATCTTTTAGATAGATCGATAATTATCGAAATGTTGATGTAAGATTCCGATGATGGAAACGATCAAGGAGCGTTCGGCCGCATTCAAGGCGCTAGGCGACCCCACCCGCTTGCAGATCTTCGAGTTCCTGTGCGCGTGCGCGAGTCCGGTGGAAGTAGATGAATCCGGAGACGCTCGCCCCGCCCAAGGATCGACGGTCGGCGAGGTCTGTTGCCACTTGGAGCCCGAGCTGAAGACCCCTTCCACCGTCTCTTTCCACTTGAAAGAACTGAGAAACGCGGGGCTCATCACAATGGAGCGACGCGGGAAGAACATTCTGTGTGCGCCCTCGCCCGAGGCGATGATCTGGCTGGAATCCTACTTTGGACGGCTGAGCAAGATCGGGGCAGGTTGCTGTTGAACAAGCGCTACTTGGCCGAGTTCATCGGCACATTTGGCATCGTGTTCCCCCCGGTTGCGCTATCCGCGATTGGTGGCGAGACCGGGTTGATGGGAGCGGCTTGGGTTTCCGGACTCGCCGTTCTGGCCATGATCTACGCCCTCGGCCCGATCTCGGCCGCCCATTTCAACCCGGCGGTGACGCTTGGGTTTGCGCTGGCCAAACGGTTTCCCTGGAAATACGTTGTGCCCTATTGGATTGCCCAATTGGCCGGGGGAATCTTGGCGGCGGCGCTGGTTGCGCTTCTCTTCGGCGGTGGCCATGGGGTTCATATCCCGGCCAATCCCGACCTCTTGGGACGAAACTTGGGAACCGAGGCGGCGCTGAGTTTCTTTCTGATGTTCGTCATCATCGCCGTTGCCACCGACCGACGAGTTTCCGGCACGGCGCCGGCCATCGCCATTGGTTTAACGGTGGTGATGAACGTCTTGATTGGGGGCGCCGTCACCGGTGGCTCCATGAACCCTGCCCGCTCCCTCGGCCCGGCGCTGTTCGCCGCCGAGACCGCCCTTCCTCACTATTGGATCTATGTTGTTGGCCCCTGCATTGGCGCGGTGATCGCCGCCTTGATATATGAAGCGGTTCGGTTGGAGCGAGAGCATGCAAAAGGCGCACCCAACGAACTCCTCGAAGCCCTCACGGAGATTTCCCGTTCCTGAACCATGAAGAGATTCGCGATTTTTTCTGACATCCACGCCAACCTCCCGGCCATGGAAGCGGTGCGTGATCACATTCAATCTCAAACTTTTGATGGCGTGTACTGCCTGGGTGATCTTGGTGGCTATGCCTCTCAACCGAACGAAGTGGAACAGGTCGTTCGAGGCATGAACGTCCCAACTATCCTGGGCAACTACGACGAAGGAGTGGGATTCGACGGACCGGATTGCGGATGTCACTACGTTAAGCCATTTGACATCGAGATGTCCAACACCTCGTTCCAGTGGACGCGGGATCATACGACCGACGAGAACAAAGAATGGCTGCGCGGATTACCCAGAGAGATCCGATTCGAGATTGAGGGCTCACGGGTCCTCCTTTGTCACGGGTCTCCCCGAGAGACCACGGAATACCTGTTCGAGAACCGCTCGGATGGCTATCTTCGACAATTCACTGCCGGGGGCGTCGCCGACGCGCATGCCGATGTGATCGTTTTTGGTCACACTCACGTCCCGTTTCATCGCGTGGTGGATAACGTTCACTTCATCAATACCGGCTCGGTGGGCCGCCCCAAGGACGGGGACCCTCGGGCGGGTTATTGCGTTCTGACCATTGAAAGCGGTGAGGTCACCACGGAACAAGTCAGATTAGAATACGACGTTGAACTGGCGGCGTCTCGGCTGGTGGAAGCGGGTCTGCCGGAGTACTTCGCGGAGTATCTCCGCAAGGCAGGGAACGTCTGAACGGGCAAAATATGATTGCATGGCTCGGCCCCGTTGGTTTGGGCGATCAAAAGGCCCCTTTGTTGTGTTCTCGGACTGAATTCCGTTACCTTGATTGCGCCAACGGTGGAAGTGGTGACCAAATGCTCAAGCGGGGACTGAAAAGAGTAGGTACTATCAAATCATCATGGAAAGCGACTATTCCTATACCGCGGGCAGCTTTCCGGCCGGACTCTAACCTTTAGTCGTCTGCCGGGGGAATGCCCTGTGTCAGACGGCGTGACGGTGCAGTTGGAGAGGCACGGCAGACTGTAAATCTGTCCCCAATGGGTTACTGGGTTCGAATCCCTGGCACGCCACCAAACCCCTTCCATCCGATCCTAATTGGCAGTGCTCCCTTCCGCGACTCGTCCGAGAAAAGCGTTTATTCTTTCCATTCCTCCAAGAATGGTAAAAGCGCATTGTAGAAAGCGGTGGGAGCTTCGAAATGGGGGATGTGACCCACGTTCGGGATCTCGACGAGCTTGGCGTTCTTCAGGGCCTTTGCGGTGCGGCGTCCCAGTTCAGGATAGTTGCCGAGCTTCTTTTGATCTTCCGGTGATGCCTGCGCCTTGCCCACGGCGGTTCGGTCTTCTTGTCCGATGATCAGGAGCGCTGGGGCGGTGATGTGAGGCAGATCGTATACGGTGGGTTGTTGAAGGATCATTTGCGTCGTCAGTGCCGCCGACATCGCCCAACGCGGGTACTCGGCGCTCTTGGAAATGGCTTCCTTGATCTTGATGAACGGCTCGATCCAATCGTTGTTCTTCTTGACGTAGTATCCGGCAACGTACTTACCAAAGGCTTCTGAAGTCTGTTTGAGTTCGGACCGGTATCGGCTTTCGGTCGTGGCGGAGGGCACCCACTGTTGATAGTCTTCCAAGCCGATGGGGTTCTCCAGGATCAGGCGAGCGACCCGGTTGGGATACGCGCGGGCCATGCGCACCGCTAACATGCCGCCCATCGAGTGACCCAAGACGGCGAACTTTTCGATCTTGAGCTTGTCGGCAAGAGCGAGGGTGTTGCTCGCGAGGAGATCGAAGCTGTAGTTGAGTTCTGGTTTGGAAGACTTGCCGAATCCGATCTGGTCCGGGACGACTACCCGATATCCGGCGGCGGTGAGTTTTTCGATGGGCTCTCGCCAATAGGCGCCGAAGAAGTTCTTGCCGTGGAGCAGGAAGATGGTTTTGCCGTTGGCTTGGCCGGTGGGGGCGACGTCCATGTACGCCATCCTCACATCCTGCCCGTCATTCACCAAGTCTAGGAACTGGACGGGAAACGGATAGGGATACCCCTCCATCGAGATTCCGAGCGTATCGGTGGGGGGAAGCGGGATGACCTGCGCCGCCGCTCGGCCCATCACCAGAGCGGCGGCAAGGCACGCGACAATAAGTCGCGCACGAGATACGGTTGTGGACATTCCTTGTCCTACGATTGTTCCCGCTTAGAGGTCGGCCATGCCTCCGTCGACTAAAAGTTCGCTTCCGGTCATGAAGGTCGAATCGTCGGATGCAAGGAAGACGGCAACCGTTGCGATCTCTCGGGCCTCGCCGATTCGCTTGAAGGCAGTTCCCGCCGCCAGAGTGGCCGCCATCTCATCGACCTGATCTTCGGGAATTCCCAACTTAGTGATGATAGGAGTCTTGATGGGGCCAGGGCTAATGGTGTTGACCCGAATGTTCTTAGGGGCGAGGTGAGCGGCCAGGCTGCGACCGAACGAGCGAAGGGCAGCCTTGGTTGCTGAGTAGATGCTGGCATCGGGAAGACCCAAGTGGACGACGGTGGACGCGTTGAGAAGGATCGAGCCTCCCTCGGGGATGAGGGGGAGCGCGTTCTGCACGGTGAAGTAAGCGCCCTTCACGTTGATATCGAAGAGCTGGTCAAAGTGCTCTTCCGTGACTTGCTCGACCGGCACGAATGCGCCAACGCCTGCGTTCACGAAGAGGGTATCGATACGGCCAAACTTGTCTTTGACCTGACCGATCAGGCTCTTGATGTCATTCAAGTTGGCAGTGTCCGACTTGATGACCACCGCATCCGGTCCCAATTCCTTTTGGGCGGAGTTCAGGGTGGATTCGGATCGACCCGTTACGATGACGGTTGCGCCCTCCTTTTGGAATTCCTTGGCGGTGGCCAGACCGATTCCCGAGGTACCACCGGTGATGAGAGCGATTTTGTTTGCGAGTTTTGACATGGTTTCTTTTTCTTGTGAGGTGAGAGACAGCGCGGCGGGCGCCCGCAGGCGGGCCGCAAGGAAGAGAATTCGAACGGGAATCGGGCTACAGATGCCCGGGTTGGTTCAGCCGGGCGGTTCTTGCCGCGTAGGTCTTGCTGTTAACCATGAAATGAATATTGATGCCTATTTTCTGAACTTTCTATGTCTAATTGGACAAAAAACATGCTCTATCGTTCACACTAGTTGAACGAATGGATGACGCGCTTTCAAATGTTCTTCGCAAGGTAGATCTGAAGTCCCACGGGGGCGGGGTCTATGGCTTTGCGCCGCCCTGGGGATATAGAACTCCCGAAATGAAGGGGCACTATCAGATGTATATCGTGCGAAGAGGCACTTGCGTGCTGGAGTCTCCGGCTATACCGGAACCTGTGCTTTTGGCCACTGGCGACGCCGTGCTGATTAGCCGTGAGACCGAGCATGTCCTCCACGATGGTTCGCACCGAGTGGTCCAGCCCCATTTGGAAATGGCAGATCATATCATCGACTGCAAGGTGCTTTGCGAGGGGCCGACCTCTCCGAATGCGGCATGGGTCATGACCGTCGATTTCTCGATTGAGGGACTGATGGCGGGGCCGGTGGGGACTGCCTTGGGGCCGTTCGTTCACTTGCGAGGGGATGTGGGGCCGACGGCGGCATGGCTGCAGGGCGTGTTGGGAATCATCTGCGAAGAGGTGAGGACTCAGGAGCCAGGATACGCTTTCGTGAGATTCCGACTTCTTGAATTGCTCTTTATTCAGTTCCTCCGCACGAACCTACGAAAGCACCGCGAGGCTCGGGAGGACATTTGCGAATTGAGCATTCTTTGCGCGCTCTTCGATCCTCAACTAGGCAAAGCGATCGAGCTGATCCACGCTCGTCCGGATCATCCTTGGACGGTAGCTGAGTTGGCAACTCAAGTCGCGATGTCTCGCACTGCGTTTTCAGTTAAGTTCTCGGAGATCACCGGCATCAGCCCGCTCTCGTTTGTCACGCAATGGCGGATGATGCAAGCCACGGAGTACCTGAAACAAGGGCAGACGATGGAGCAGGTGTCGAGTCGAGTGGGATACGATTCCGTCGCTGCTTTTTCTCGGGCATATAAGCGGGAAATCGGTGTAGCGCCGGGGACGGTGAGGAAATCACTCGTGGGAGTCTGACCGCTCAGGTCTGGCGTAGGGCTGAGTGTCTTCTATGGCCCGATTAAGCTCAACGATGTCTTTGCTCCAGGCTCCCACGATTTCGTCATGATGCCCGTAAAAGACGAGGTGGCTCTCGGGCCAAACCACCAGAAACGTCCAGTAGAAACTGAGACCACAAAAGATAAGTGATCTAAGGTAGTCCACTTCGGTCTGATCTCCTCTTTCGCACTGTTGGTCGCCAATCGGAGATAAGCCCCGAGCAGAGCGAAGAAGATTCGGAAGCTCGGGCAGATTGGAACTGGGCCAGACATTGTGTTCGTGAATAACGAAGAACCAGTCCCCTCGGGGAGACCAATGCGACCAGATTTGACTGAGAGCCGCTTTACGGCCAGAATCCACGGGGGTGGCAACGAATGGCGACGCGGTCAGGACTGCGTCGATGAGGTCTCTATAGTTGGCTATCGCAGCATCTTTGATCGCTTGCACGACCTCGGTAGATGAGACCAGAGCGCTCAAGATTCTTCTTCGCCGTCCCAATAGGCGTCAAGGAACGTGGCTGCATTTGGATGGGACGGGCTGCGCTTGTAGAGGGCGGCGAGACTCTGGAGAGGCGCATCGTATTCAGGGTCGAAAACATGGGCTAGTTCTAGGCACTGAATCGCCTTTGAATCATTTCCCAGGGCTTCATAGGCATTCCCGAGGTTTGACCATAGCACGGCGTCATCGGGCGCGAAGTCGATTGCTTGTTCGAGGACTTCACAAGCTCGGGCGGCTTGCCCCGTTTCATAGAGCGTGAGTCCGTAATTGTTCAAAGTGGAGACATCGTCCGGATCGATCTCGAGCGCAGATTCATAGCTGGAAAGCGCTTCATGAAAACGCTCGAGGGAGCGGAAGATGTTTCCCCGGGTGTAGAAAACGTGTTTGGCTCTCGGCTCACTCTCTAAGACTCTTTCTATCTCTTGAAGCGCTTGGGTCGGATTTCCTGCCCGTCGCAAGGAAACAGCGTAGTCAAACCGCACATCAGGATGATTAGGATTCAACTCGACGAGTAGTGCACCAAGTTGGACGGCCGCGTCATGGTCCTCATTTTTTTCAAGCAGGTCTGTGGCCTTGCTGGTGGCGGAGTAGAAGCTGCTGTCGAGAATGGGCCACTGCCACGCGGTTCGGACGGCGTCCATTCGACCGCACACGGCGGCGAAGGTGACGGTGAGCCATGCAATAGATACGCTGTCCCTTGCCGAATCCAAGTTTTCTACCGCCGCATCGAAGTACTCGGCTCGTTGGCTAAGTGCCAGCGTCAACGCGTATTGGATGGCATGGCGCAAGGTGTCTGCGTACACGGCGTCAGGGGTCGATATGAAGTCGTCGGCTTCCATATGCAGGCTAAAGGCCACGTGGTTTTCGGAAGAGGTAGTAAAACTGATCTCGCTCCGTTGCGACCAACGCGAAAGGGTTTTCCCGAGGATACTTCAGGAAATCTCCTAGATTGTTTGCCTTAAGGGTGGCGGGGTCCACAGCGTTGGAATCGTCAAATTTCCCGTTTTGGTACGTGAGATGAGCGGTGCTTACATGCCCGTCCAACCACGTCACGTTGGCTACGTCTCCGGTGTGGCGGGCCTGCATGTGATAAGTGTTGCTGTCGCCAAACAGCCAAGGGGTGCCTTGACAAGAGTTTGCGGCCGAGTTCCAGAAGGCGGTATCGGCGAAGAAAAGTGTTTCCGCCGGTCGTTCGGCTTCCTGTCCACTGGCTACGCGGAACTCCGCCGTATCGTACTCCGGCGGATAGGCATAGAAGATTCGAAAGTTCATCCCGTAGCCCATGATGTACCGGTAGCTAGCGCCCGTATCTAGGCCGATGGCGCCGGGACAGGCCCGAATTTGTCCGCTTTTGGTGTACGGAAAAATGAGCCCGGAATCTGGCTTGCCCGTCATCAGGTCTCCCCACCAGGTTCGATACGTTGAGCCTTCCCAGTATCCGTAGGGAAATAGGTGGTCATCGTGATCTTGCATGTACATCAAGGAGGCGAGAGCTAGTTCTCGAGAATTGCTGATGCAAGTTGCCTTCTGCGCCGCTTGTTTTGCCTTGGCGAATACGGGAAAAAGAAGGGCCGCCAAAAGGCCGATGATCACCACTACCACGAGTAGCTCCATTAGCGTGAAGGCGCGGCGCTTCATTGGGGCAGGCTCCAGGCGTCTCTCAAGGCCGCTTGCTTTCTGCGCTCCCTTGCGGCAAATCGGGAGGAAAGAGCAGCTGCTCCACAACCGATGGGCAGCCAGTACACGGCTTGGACGATGGCGAACATCAGGCCGTCCGTGACCGGAAGAAGCAAGATGCCCAGGATGAAGCTGAAAATGATCAAAGGCATCATGACCGAGTAGACATGAAATTGAGGTCTTAAAGGAATCTTTCTTCCCACGATCCAGCCCAGGATCGGCGGGGCAAGAAGTGGGATTCCGGTCATGAGGAGAAACTGAACGGAGAAATCAGGGAAAGGGAGCGGCTCAGGGAAATATTGGCGGATTTCCGCAGGGCTCCAGGGGAGTCGGATGGCGGCATTGGCGGGAAGAAAGACCCGGAATTGAAGAATTGCCCAGTAAGCGAGATCGGCGAGACCGAAGAGGGCCAAGACACAAACATTGCCCGGACCTAATTTGCGTTCGAGCCAACTTAATCGGGAAGGCTTGTTGTACCACGTCTCGATGTACTGATCGGCAAGGGTGCCAGGCGAGCCGAATTCGTTCAGGGCGAGTTCTACGGACTCGACATCGCCGCCAAACTCTTCGACAATCATATCGAGATGGTCGGCTGTCTCCTCAAGGAGCCGGGATTCCTCGGCTTCGGGCACGACTTTCCACAGCCGCGAATGAAGCTCTTCGAGATAGGCTTCTATACGAGGATCGAGCGCTTCAGTTTGGACGTCAAGATCGCTTTCCAACGGGTTCCACTCCGGTCACATCGATCATTGCCTGACTAAATAGGCGCCAAGCATCGAGCCTTTCGTTCAGCTCGGTTAATCCTGCATCCGTGATTGAGTAGACCCGACGGCGTCGGCGGTTACCAGGAGCCATCTCCTGCCATTCGCTTTGGATAAGTCCTTCATCTTCCAGCGCGTGGAGCAAGGGGTAGACCGTGCCTTGCTTGAACTGTAGAACGTTATTGGTACGTCGAGCGATTTCGAAAAAGATGGCATATCCGTGGCTAGGGCCTTCTTTGAGGATCGAAAGAATCAGAACGCCGGTGTTTCCTTTGAGGAGACTCGTCAGTGAGGGTTCGGCTGTTGTTTTACTCATGCTCCACGTACTTGGGTGTCCGCCGTCAGATGGCCAACAAGGGGGCGGACATATGGTGAAGACGGCGGAATTGCCATCATTCGACTCACCTTGCCGGAAGTATTTTACATCGACTTGCGAAAGTGCACAGTCAAAGGTCGGAAAGGCAGGCTCCCGTCGAGGTTGGGAGCCTGCCGCAGGGCCTAATAAGGCTTCTGCAAGAGGTAGTAGTACTCGTCGCGAGACGTCATCGTCGGAGAGCTGGGATCCTTGCCGCCCTTGATAAGATCGCCGAGTTTGTTGGCCTTCAGCGCAGCAGCGGTGGCGCCCGTCTGATCGACTTGGTGATAGTAAGGCTTGGCCGACTTGGTGTGACCGTCTAACCACGCTACGTTGGCTTGCTCGCCGCCATGGAGGGCGTGCATATGGTTGGTTCCGCTGTTGGAAAACAGGAGGTTGTCTCTTACCAGTGTGGAACCGCTCAAGCTTGCCGTATCTGCCATCAAGATGGTTTCAGCAGGCAAGTCGACCGAGGTGTAGACCGTTGTGTGATTGAAGAAGTTGGTGTAATCGAAGAAGATGTACCAGTTCACACCATAGGCCACTGGAATTCCCGTGGCGGTTTTGGCAACTCCACTTGCGGAAGGGCAGTCCGTGATCTGCATATTCTTCATGTAGGGTTGAACGAATCCACCGGTCATGTCCCATTTGCTGGTTGCAAACTTGTACTCAGCGAACCACATTCGCATGCCGGAGTTGGCTCCGTCTACGTTCGCATACTGCATGGGGTAAATCGTATCGTCGTAGTCGCCGGCGTACATCACCGTGCCCAGCCCGATTTGCTTGAGGTTAGACAGGCAGCTAGCCTTCTTCGCCGCTTCTTTTGCCTGAGCAAAAACCGGGAAGAGGATGGCCGCCAGGATCGCGATGATGGCGATGACGACGAGCAGCTCGATCAATGTAAATGCGTTCTTCTTATGGGAGGAAACGGGATAAGTGCAGTTCATATTTGGGGTCCTTCTCCTTGTCGCCGCAAGCGTTCGATTGCGGAATAGATGGCAAGCCACACACCCTGTAGCCTTGGACCGAGGGTTATACCTAGAGGTGCGACACAATACTATACGACAGGATATGTCGCGACACAACACATTTTTTCGACTTCTGAAAGTCTGGTAATTGGTTCCAGTACGGAGGTTATTGCCCCATGTATCGGCGGCGAATCTCTCGGGGAGAAGCGCCGAGTTCGGACCGCATCGTCTTGTTGAAATATTGCAGATCGGGCATCCCCACGGAGGCGGCGATGGTTTTGATGGGGAGAGTCGTTCGTTCAATCAGGTGGACGGCACGTTCGATTCGTCGTTTCCGAATAAACCCGACGACGGATTCTCCGTAGGCGTCGTGAAACAGCCGGGCCAAGTAGCTGTAAGAAACCCCGACGTCTTGTGCCAGATCGGACACGGTTAGCGCCTTGACCAGATTTCGCTCGATGATTTCCGCTGCCCTTTTGGCGGCGGGATGAATGGCGGATTCCCGCTCGTCGTCTTCCGTTCGGCTGCTGAGTTGCCAGAGTACGTCCCAGACTCGAGCGTTTACGCGGGCTGGTTCAGAGCGGGAATGCGGGATCACTTCGGCGAGTTGATTGTAAAGGGCGTTATAGCCCGTTCCCAAGTCCTGCATGGCGCGGATTCTTCTTAATGGGCCGTTGCCGGGGGGTGGCAGTCGCAGGTGGACGTAGATGTGGGTGGATATACCCACGTAGTGATACTCCATGATGGTCATTGGAGGAGCGATGCTGACATAGCCAGGGCGAATAGGGAGGTCGTTTCCATCGACAATGAGTCGCCCCAGATAGCCGTATACATGGAGGCTCCATAGCTCGGGCAGCCGGTATCGGTCGATGGGCTTGATGCCGTGGATATTCGTAGAGATGGAGACCACCTCAGGTGGATTTTCCAAGGAGATATCCCAATAAAGTCGATCCCATCCTTCAAATGCCACTGCGATTTTATACCACTAATTTCAATTCAGACCCATCCGAATTTAGCGGGCAGTCTCGATACACTTTTGGAGTCCAATCACCAATGCGGGTGACAAGGCGATCCAAAAGCAGGTCTAATTCAATGCGTAATTTCCATGGTTCCTGGCGACTGTTGCTCGGCGCGGCCGCCATGGCTAGCGTTTCTATGACAATCTCATCCGAGCTCCCGCCGCTCACCCTCCAGCCTACGACTCCAGCGAAGTCCCTTCATCAACTCCAACAAGAGTTCATCGACCTCCGGTTTGGCATGTTCATCCACTTCAACATGGCAACATTCCAAGACCGTGAGTGGGGCGATCCGAATGGTCCCGTCTCGGCCTTCGATCCGACGAATCTGGATACCGACCAGTGGGCCGCCGCCGCGAAGTCGGCAGGCATGACCTACGGCTGCTTGACCACCAAGCATCACGACGGTTTCCCGATTTGGCCCACCAAGACCAAGGTTGCCAGCATCCTGCAAACCCCCAAGAAGATCGATGTGGTTGGCCGGTACGTAAACTCCTTCCGCAAGGCAGGGCTCAAGGTTGGGCTGTATTACTCGATTCTCGATCTGCGCAACGACATTCGGCACCACAACGTCACCCCGGCCAAGATCAAACTGATCAAGGATCAGCTCACCGAGCTACTGACCAACTACGGCCAGATCGATATGCTGATCTTCGACGGGTGGGATGCGCCGTGGAGCCGAATCACGTACACCGAGATTCCTTTCGACGAGATCTATCAACTGGTGAAGAAACTCCAGCCCAACTGCGTGATCTCGGAGTTAAACGCCAGCCAGTATCCGTCTTCGGCCCTGTATTACAGCGATATCAAGGCGTTCGAGCAAAACGCTGGTCAGAAGCTGCCGAACGACAGCAAAATCCCCGCCCAGTCCTGCGTGACCCTCACCGATGGCTGGTTCTGGAAGCAAAGCGACAAGGATGCGGAACTGAAGTCGGTGAAACAGGTGGTGGATGAGTGGTTGGTTCCGCAGAACGAGCGCTATTGTAACCTCATCCTGAATGCGGCTCCCAACCGGGAGGGCAAACTTGCGCCGAACATCGTCGCGCGACTCGCGGAGATCGGTAAGGCGTGGAAACACTCCGGCCCGGCGCCGAAGATTGATGAGTCGGTGGTCATTACCACGACCAACCTCGCGACGGGCCTCCCGATCCACGCATCTAGCTATCCGGATACCGTTGGCCCGGATCTGAGCAACGACGGCGATTTCGGCTCCACTTGGTACGCCGACAACAACGATGAGCCCGCGTGGCTGGAGATCACCCTCCCCAAGCCGACCGAGTTCAACACGCTTGTGCTCGTTGAACCGGTGGGCAAGTTCCACGACTACCAGAAGAGTCGGATCACCGACTACAAGTGGCAGTACTGGGATGGCAAGGCCTGGGTTGATCTGGCAAGTGGCAACACCCCCAGCCGCGTCCAAATCCACGCGATTCCAAAGGTGAAGGCAGAGCGCGTTCGCTTGTTCTTCCACAACGATCCCAAGCAGAACACGGCGCACATCGCCGAACTCGGGATCTATAACGAGCCTCGTTAAACACTTCTCAAGGGGCGCACCTTTAGATAGCAGGTGCGCTCCTTCTTAAGCCATTAGTTCGTGAAGAACTTCGAGGGTGGCATCTCTCACCGAGGGCATGAAGTCGGGATGGGTGACGATAAATCCCCGCCAGAGTCGCTGCCGGTAGGCCAGCCTTCGCTCTTCAAGCGCTAAAAGCTCGTTTACGGGAACCGCGAATTCCTCGGCAAACTCTTGCCCGTGAACCAGAATCGGTTCTTCGCCCAACTCTTGGAAGCTAAGGGGCTTGGTGATCACGATGGAAACCATCCGTTCATCGAACGAAATCGCCGCGCCATCGAATCCCTGAGCGATAGGTGAGATGGACCGCTCGACCAAGAGTTCCTTGGCACGGTGGGCGATCTTAGCTTCTAGTTCGGTCTGGAGGTGACGATCGCGAAGCCGATCCATGAGCGCCGCGCAATCAGCGGCGTCACGTTCGAGTCCAAAACGCTTCGCTTGGCGGGTTAGCAGAGGGGGAGAGAGCGTGAGGGCGACCGAGAACAGTGGACCGTACTGAATGCGCCACGCCAGATCGCGGACCAACGGATCGCCGGAAGACCGAAGGTAGGCGCTGATGGAGGCGTCGTCAAATTCGAAGTAAGAGGCCGTCGATTTCAGCCGCGTGTCCGCCCGCTTGCCGTCCAGCTTGATCGCCCGCTGAAACATCGATTCCGCGACTTGGCTTTGTGGCTCGCTGTACATCAGCGCCGTAAGGTTGAATCGGTTTTCCGCAAGGTCGGAAACGGAACTGAGCCCGTCGCGAAGCACGATTAGGCGGTTTTCGGAAAGGCGGAGGTTGGAGTAGAGCCGGGTCATATCGACTGCCGTTTCCAGTCCGGCGAAGTCTCCGTCGCGATGGAGATAATCCAGTTTGTCGGCGTCGATGCTTCCACTGATTAACTTGGGCAACCAGGGGCGGTCGGGGTCGGCGGTAAGGCCGAAGAAGAACCGAGCGATCTCTTCGCAAGAGACTTCGCCAAGTGGTTCTTCGCTATGTTCCGCACAGGCGGCAAAGAACTCCCGGAAGGCAGGGGAAAGAACGATGGTGGCGGAGATCGCCTCGGCCGCGCCAACTTTGTATAAGGGAACGCTGAGTTCTTCAGCGAGTTCGGCCCGAAGGTCGGTCAGATCAGGCAGGAACTTGAAGAAGCCTTCGGAGGAATGGGAAAACGGACCGTGACCTACGTCGTGGAGCAGCGCCGCCAATCTGAGGAGAAAGAAGTGAGGTCCGTGCTCCTCTAACTGCTCGGGGTGGTATCGGCGCAGGTGGTACCACATCTCGGTGGCCTGGTGCATCACGCCGAGAGAGTGTAGATATCGGTCGTGGGAGGCGCCGGGATGGGCGTAAAACGCGAAGGCGGTTTGGCGGATGTTGTGCAGCCGCCGCATTAAGGGCGTGACCATGAGCGCGGCCTCGTGGGGATAAAGTTCGATCAATCCCCAAACCGGATCGGACATGCCACGACGCCGAAAGATCTGCGCGGTGCCCTTTCGAGCGCCAGCGGCGAGGGCAAAGGCGTTGCGGGGCAGGAGCCTCCGCGTGAGTTCTTCGATTTCTTGTCTTGCGCTCAACCAACTCAGTAGACCCCAAAAACAGAACGGCTCCCACCAACTTCAGGTGGGAGCCGTGAGGAAACGGAGACTTACTTGTCTTTGGTGGCTTCCAAAGAAAGCTTGATCGTGACTTCATTGGCCACGGCCGGAGTTCCGTCAGGGAGCTTGTCGTTGTAGGCGATGCCGTAGTCCTGACGATTGATGGTGATCGGATCGGCAACTACTCCGATTCGGGTACCGCCCCACGGATCGGTGATGGGACCGTACTGCTTGAACGGAATCGAGACCTTCTTGGAAACGGCCTTGATGGTCAGGGTGCCATCGGCGATGTAGCCCTTACCGGACTTTCGGATGGATGTGCTCTTGAAGCTAATTTCTGGGTACTTGGCTACGTCGAAGAAATCGGGGGTGCGAAGATGGTTGTCCCGCGGGGTGACGGCGGTGTCCACAGAATCCGTGAGGACCTTGAACTCAACGCTAGACTTGGTCAGGTCTTTCAGGTTCACATCGAGGTGGCCCTCGGTCTTGGTGAATCGACCTTGGACCTTAGAGATTCCGAGGTGTTGAATCTCGAATCCAACGCTGGTATGGGCAGGGTCGGTGGTGTACTTACCGCTCTCTTGGAAGGGCGAGGCAGCGACCAGGTGGGGAAGTCGGGGCTCGGCAAAGGCTCGACCGGGGTGGAAGGCGACGTAGGCGCTGAATCCGAGGGCCAGGGTTAAGGGTGCGATTGCGAATCTAGCTTTCATGGTTTCTCCAGATTTGATATACGCATCATACTTTGCATCACTACAAAAAATGTAGTGATATATAAAAATGATCGGTCTAAAGTCTGAAGTGGATTACTCTTTAACGTAGAATAGGTTGCGATGAGCGAGAACGAGACCACCGAATGCGGGTCCAAACACCTTATGAAGGGGGTCCTCCTGCTGCAAGAGAAGTGGGTCATGCTCATCGTGTCCCAACTTCTGAAGGGACCGTGCGGCTTTAACGAGTTGGCCCGAAAGGCGGAGGGCGTCAGTGCGACGACGCTTTCCCAACGACTCCTTTTGCTCGAAGAATCGGGAGTGGTGACCAAGACCATCCACTCCACCATGCCACCACGCACCAGCTACGAGTTGACCGCGGTTGGACAGGCGATCGAGCCGATTCTAAAGGCGATTGAACATTGGAGCAAGGAATACCTGCCCGAAGAAAAGGTCTGCCCTCTCATCGACGAACTGAAGAAAGAGGGTTAGACAAAGCGAGAGGGCGAGGGGTCACCGCCCTCTAAAACTGATCTCGAAGCGCCACTTCTTGATCCGAAAGGTCCAAGAAGACCTCCAATACCGTGGCAGGAAGTTCGTCGGGGGTTCCGATGGCCTCGTACAGATTGGGTTTGTCTGCCCAGTAAGAGACGGTGTCTCCCTCACAGAGATCGATCTGTTCGTTGTCCACCCACAGGCGAATTCGCCCCTTGATCACGTACAAAAACATCTGACCCGGGAAGGAGATGGGGTCTTGTTCACGGCGATAGCTCTCGACGATCAGCGCGTGAAGACGGCCCCCGGGGAGGTCATTGTTGAGGACGCGAACAAAGGCATTAGCCAGTTTGTTAGCCCCGAGTCGGTGCCGCTCGTTGGGATCCATCAGCGCCTCCGGCGTAACGAGGCCCTTTCGGCGGATAAAACTTGGGTTGGTGGCTACCCAGAGGGTGTTGCAGAGGTGATCGGCTCGGTAAGGCTCTTTACCGAGGAAGGGGCGATTGAGCCATGTCAAGGTGACGCCAAGTGCCTTGGCGATTTTCTTGAGCGAGGAGGGACGACACACCCCGCCCGCTTCGGCTCTGGCAATCACCGTCCGGTGGACCCCGGCCTGTTCTGCCAACTCAATTTGGTTTAGTCCTCGGCTCAGACGGCCGCTTTTGATCCTTGCTCCCACATCGTGAGGCGTAGCTTCCCGATTTCTCCCCAATCTGCCTATCCCTCCTTGGCTGATTTGCGCTTGAATGACAGACGCTAATCACGAACTGCCGATTCTATGAGTTTCAAAGACTCCGCCAAAAGACCTGTCACGGTGCTGTCACGGGTGACGTTGACAATCGATTTGTATCGCTAGGGGGTGTGTCGCCCCAGCGCTGCAAAGGAGACATTGAATGCAAGGTTTGATCAAATTATCGATCTTTGGATTACTTGGCGCATTGGCGACGGTGGCAAGCGCTCAAGTTCAGTACCTCACGAGCTACGATGTAACGCTGGATTTCGGCAGCCCCGTGACCAACATCATGATGGGCGAAAAGACGGAGGGGGGCGGTAGCCTCACTTGGGCCTTTGAAGCAAGCGGAAATGGCACGACGACGTTAAACAATCCATTTCCTTCCCCTGAACCCAAAACCTCGGCGCTGTTGATCGGAATCGTTCAGGACCTTCCCGGAGACCCGGAAGGGCAAAAGCACGTGGTGCTGATGATGGATAACAACGCCGCTTCGCTGGTGAACCACATCGCTTGGGGCACTGTTTTTCCGACGACATTGGAAGAGCAACTGATCTCGGACCTCGAACTCGCGACCTCCGGGCAGGACTGGGAGATTATTCAACCAGGATTAGATGGCGTCTCGACCTTCCTTGACGGAGAGGCCATGAACATTCTTGGCCCAGGAGGTTTTACAGACTCAGCGTGGTTTGACCTGAACGACTCGTTTACCGTCATGGCATTCTCAGACGGTCAGGTCATCGGCTCGGGGCAAAGTCATCTGGCGGCAGTTCCCGAACCTACTTCTTGCGCAGCCATTGGGATCGGCCTGATCGCCATGGTGCGGCGTCGCAAAGTAAAGGCTTCCATCGGCTAGGTTCCGTTCCAAGAATGGGTCCAGGTTTGGATGCCTGGACCACTTTTTCTCGGTTGGACGAATCTTATTGCGATTTGTCACGCTAACCCCGAGAAAGGAGTTGTATTCTGCTGATAGATCCCATAACAGGGAGGGTATGGCTTGGCGCCGACTCCCCTGGGATTTTTTACCCAGTGGAAGACCGGCTGTATTTTGTCAGGCTGTTTGGCCCTTTTGAAATGAGAAAGAACGACGGGGAACTTGTGAGTTTCCCGGCGCGGACGGCGGCGGCAACTATCGCCTACCTCGCCATCAAGAAGGGACGCCCCGTTTCTAGAAAGTCGCTCGCTCAGGAGTTTTGGCCCGAGCATGATCACTCGGCGGCGATGACGAGCCTTCGAACGGCACTTCATCGGGTGAAGAAGTCCTTGCCGCGTGGTTACCCCATCATCGCCGAGGGTGAAACGCTACGTCTGGATCCTGCCATGGTGGGAACGGATCTGGACGAGTCTGAAAGGTTGCATCGAACATTCCTCCTTGCGGCGAATCGCCCAGATGGCCTGGATGCATTTCGAAAAGAGTGGCAAATCCGTCGAAGAACGCTTTTGGAAGGATGGGAATTCGAGTGGCTGGACGAGCTGCGGCCAAGGATGGAGATTGAGGCTGCGGAAGTTGGAGGCGAACTGGCCAAACACCTCGAAGCAAACGGCGATCTGGAACTTGCCGCCGAGACATGGCGGGAGGTGCTGACAATAACCCCTCATCACGCGGAGGCGCTGCAACATGCCATCCGACTGGAATTTCAGCTTAAAGGCAAGGCGGGGGCAATGGTTTTGGCGAAGACGGCCGTCGATAACTACCGAAGCGACCTGGGAATAGAGATGCCGAAAGAGCTTCAGAAAATGGTGAAAGCCATCCAGTCGAACGCTCTAGAAGTCATTCCCAAGCCAGATCTGATTCGGACACGAAGTGAGTTGCTTTTGCTAGCCCGCATGTTTGAATCCAGCCTCAAAGCTAACCGAACGGAAGCGCTAAGCTTGCTGGCACACGAATGTGCGCAACCGGCGGCCATGGCCCATCCTCGCACCACGTTGAGTTTGCTGACTCTGGCACTCGATCAAACGGATGGCGCCTCTGAGGAGAGAATCGCTGTCGCCGCTCAGACGACCACCATCGCAAGCTGGTCGAGCGAATTCGAGGTTGGCCATCGGTGGAGCGACTTCGTATTGGCCAATACAACTCCCGAAAGCATTTACCACGGTCAAGTCCTTAATACGAAAGGATTTATGTTCTTTGAGCAGCGTCGCTACGACGAAGCAAAAGCCTTCATTCAACGATCCACCGAGGCCTTCCAAAAGCAAGGTCAGTGGGTGAAGATGTGGCGCACCAAGATCGGAATGGCGGGGATTCAATGGCACCTCCTGGATTTCGAAGGCGCCAAAAAAACCTACCTGGAGGTCATCCGCGAGATTGGCGATTCCGACGAGGACGAGATCGTTGCGGCGAAGTCGGTTGCTCACGGAAATCTGAGTTTCGTTTGTACCGTGCAGCAACAATGGGAGGCAGCGGTAGAACATGGCCGTCATTCGCTTGCCGGTACGGATCGCATCCCGGTCGGTCGGGTTGTATTCCCGATTCCTTTAGGTTTGGGATTGGTCGCTCTGGGTGAGCGGAAGGAAGGTTTGGATTTTCTGATTGCCGGTGTGTCTGGAACTCTTCGAGAAGGCATGCTACGGTTCAATCAAATCGCGGTGGACTATGCGGCTCTAGCTTTTAAGCTACTGGGACGAGAGGATGTCGCGCGATGCGTGATCCACGCTAATGCCGATCATCGCGCGATCTTGCAGCACTCTTGCTCGCCGGCGGAAGCGAATTTGATTCGGGATATCATGTCGATTGATCCTGACAACGTCAAAATCGCAAAGAATCCGCTCAAGGGACAATCGGCGGGCACATTGAGTCAATGGGTGTGCGAGGAACTGGAACGACTCACGCTTGCCACCAATTAGGTTGAACCTTGACGTCTTGCGGCGTAAAATGCGGGCGTGACCATTTTGCCTATCGCTCTTTCGTTGGCTTCCGCCGCCGGGCATGCCGTTCCCGTTGAGCTACGAGTTGAGAGCCTTACCGAACCCCGAGGTATTGATCGTCCCCAGCCAGTCTTAAGTTGGAAGATCAAAGCTGGCGGTCCTCGAAACGTTTTTCAGACGGCCTATCGTGTGTTAGTGGCCTCCGAGCCCAGCCTGCTTAAAGAAGGGAAAGCAGACCTTTGGGATTCCGGAAAGGTCGGTTCCGATGACACCTACGGCATCGCCTATGCCGGAAAGCCTCTCGGCAGCACCCAGTATTGCTGGTGGTCGGTCGAGACTTGGGACGAGGCGGGTAACGCTTCGGGTTGGAGCAAGCCGGCTACGTTCTCGACCGGTCTCATGAAGCCGAGCGATTGGAAGGCGCAGTGGATCGCCATCGACGCTCCTTCTAAAGGGGCGGGCGCGTTCAAGGGAGCTTCCTGGATTTGGCAAGCGGGTACTCCTGCCGATGCGCCGATGGGCAAGCAGACCTTCCAGCGCCGGATCAATGTCACGAACGTGGTGGGCATCCGCAGCGCCATTTTCAACCTCACCGCCGACGATCAGTTTGTCCTCTCGATTAACGGTAAAGAAGTCGCCCGAAGCGATGGCCAAACAGATGCCTGGAAGCGACCGGTTAAGGTCGATGTCAAGCCGTTCCTCGACGAAGGCAACAATTTGATCTCGATCACCGCCGAAAACACCGAAAAGGGCGCCGCGGGCGTGGTGGGCAAGCTTTCTCTCGACACCGGTACCGGTTCCCCAACGGCGGTGGTGACGGATGATCAGTGGCGCGACGAGAGCGGTCGGCCGGTCAAAGTTGTCGGTGAATATGGGATCAATCCGTGGGGACGTCCTGGCGAGATGGACGTGCGACCCGCCACCTACTACCGAACCGATTTCAATGTGAAGGGCGGTCTTAAGCGCGCGACGGCTTACGTCACCGCGCTTGGCTTGGTGGACTTGCACTTGAACGGGCAGCGCGTCACCGATGATCTTTTCACTCCGGGCTGGTCCGACTACGATAAGCGAGTCTATTACCGATCTTTCGACGTCACCAAGTCGCTCAAGTCCGGAGCCAATGCGGTGGGCGCGATGCTGGGCGATGGCTGGTACTCCGGTTACGTCGGCTACGGAGGTCGCCGATCTCACTACGGTGATAAGCCTCGCGTTCGCGTTCAGTTGAACCTGGAGTACAACAACGGCGAGAAGGAAACCGTCGCCAGTTCCGAAAACTGGAGCGCTGGTCTTGGCGCAACCACCGAGCAGGACTTCTTGATGGGCGAAACCTACGATGCTCAGAAAGAGGCGGTCGGGTGGGACAAGCCGGGCTACCTGAATCCGACCTGGGTCAAGCCGTATTCGGTGAGCGACATCACCGCCAAGGTGGAAGCGTTCCCGGGGGATCCGGTTCGAGTCTATGACGAACTCAAGGCAAAGACGATCAAGGAGATCAAGCCGGGGGTTTATATCCTGGACTTCGCCCAGAATCTAGCCGGGTTCGCTCGGTTGAAGGTCAAAGGTGAGCCAGGTCAGGAAATTGTCCTTCGCTATGTCGAAAAGCTGAACCCAGACGGCACGATCTACACCGCTAATCTTCGAGGCGCGAAGGCCATCGATCGCTACATCTGCAAGGGTAATGGAACTGAGATCTGGGAGCCTCGCTTCACGTTCCACGGATTCCAATACATCCAAATCGAAGGCCTCAAGTCCAAGCCCTCGGCAGATACGGTTACGGCCCTTGCCATCAGCAGTTCTACTCCCGAAGTCGGATCGATCGAGACTTCGGATGCGATGATCAACCGCCTGGCGCTCAATGCTTGGTGGACGCAGAAGATGAACTTCATCGACATCCCAACCGACTGTCCGCAGCGTGACGAGCGATTGGGCTGGACCGGTGACGCACAGGCGTACATCCGAACCGCCACGACTTACTCGGACGTTCAGTCGTTCTTCCGCAAGTGGTTGGTAGCCCTGGACGACGCCCAGCGAGCCGACGGTCAATTCCCGATGGTTGCTCCGCTCAAGGTCGCCGAAGGCGATGGCGGACCGGCTTGGGCCGATGCCGGCGTTATCTGCCCCTGGACCATCTACAACGTCTACGGCGATGAGCGATTGCTGGGTGAACACTATCCGCAGATGGCCAAGTTCGTGGACTTCTGCAAGAACCGTAGCACCGCAGACTTGCTGCCCCCGGCCCGATTCCACTGCTTTGGCGACTGGCTGAGCATCAATGCTAACACCCCGAACGAAGTCATCTACGAGGCCTACTTCGCAGCCAGCGCCCGCATGGTCTCCCAAGCGGCGAAGGTGCTGGGTAAGACCGAAGACGCGGCCAAGTACGGCAAACTAGCCGATGACGTGGCAGCGGCCTTCAACAAAGCTTATGTGTCGGCAGACGGCGTGGTCAAGGGCGATACCCAGTGCGGATATGTGCTGGCGTTGGCGTTCGACCTGTTGAGCCCCGACATGGCGAAAAAAGCCGCCGACCGATTGGTGGCGGATATTGAGAAGCGCGGTTGGCACCTCTCGACGGGCTTCGTCGGCACCCGAGACCTCATGCAGGTCTTGAGCAAGATCGGTCGCAACGATGTTGCCTTCCGGCTGCTCCACAACACCACCTTCCCAAGCTGGGGATTTGAGATCGTCAACGGCGCGACCACTATTTGGGAGCGCTGGGATGGCTGGACTCCCGAGCGCGGGTTCCAGGATGCGGGAATGAACTCCTTTGCTCACTACGCCTACGGTGCGGTCATGGGCTGGGTATTCGCTCAGGTCGGCGGTATCGACTACGAGACTCCGGGATTTGAGACAATCACCATCGCTCCGCAGATTGACCCCAAGCTGACGTATGCGAAGACTTCGTACAACAGCGTTCGCGGTGTCATCTCGACGGACTGGAAAATCTCTGGCGACAAACTGAACCTGACGGTGGTCATTCCGCCGAACATCAGGGCCAAGATTCGGGTCCCGGTTTCAGGTGCCGGAAAAGTAATCAGCGATGTTCAGGGAACTCCAACCATTGAGTCTGGATCAATGACCTATACCGTAGGATCAGGAACTTACAAGTTCACGTCCGATTGGAAGCAATAAGTTAGCTTCGAGAAGAAAAAGGGGGGTGGGGCCGATTGGCGCCGTCCCCCTTTTTCTTTTACTTGGAAGCTAAGCAGTCCTTGACGAACTGCGCACAGTCGTCATGGAACTTCTTGCGGGACGACTTCTCGATGTACATCATGTGGCCCGCCGGGTAGTACTCATACGAGATTCGGGAGCGCTGTTCATCGTTCAGTCCCATGTGGTTGACGGTGTAGATCGTCGCATTCAGGGGACAGGCCAGGTCGTAGTACCCGCAGCAGTAAAGCACTTTGAACGTGGGGTTCTTGGCGATGCAGTTGCGGAGATCGGAAGCAGTCTCGCCGTAGCTGCCTTCCGGCTCTTCCCAAGGTCGGACGTTGCCCGAGTTGAGATATCGCATCGTGGTGTCGATCTTGAGGTCGCGCTGAAGGTAGTCGTTGACGGTGCTGGTGAAGGGAGGCGTGGTCGCTTCGTCGCTGGGGTCGCCAGAGGACCGCTCACCCACCATCGTCTCTTCTTTGCCGGTCAACCGGCCATCGTATCGGCCAATCGTCATTCCTTCGTCTCGGAGCAATTCTCGGAAGAACGCGCGCTCGGTGATTCGGAGGTTTGAACCTAGACAGTACTTCTTGCTCAAGCCGAGGTATTCGGAGAGTTTGGAAGCGACATGGTCCTTTTCCTTCGCGGAGAGGCTGTCCCCACGCTCCAGGGCGGAGGCGTATTCCTTGTCGATCCAATCCTGAGTCTCACGAACCAAGGCATCGACGGTTTTGAAGCGAGAGCCAAGTTTGTGGTGATACCAAGCGCAGGCGGCCATGGAGGGAAGGAATCCGATGTAGGTGGAATCGTTGCCACGCATGCCATCCAGCGTCATGTAGTTACTGGTGCCGGAGATGCTGATGAATCCATTGAGAGCTATGCCACTGCGGAAGAGGCTGTAGCTCAGACCCGAACCTCGAATCCCGCCATAGCTTTCTCCCGCCACAAACAAGGGCGACCGCCATCGCTGGTGCTCGCCAAGAAACTCACGGATGAAGGACGTGAAGGCGGAGATGTCTTGGCGGATGCCGAAGTACTTGCTGGCCAACTCTGGGCGAGCGAGGCGGCTGTAGCCGGTACCGGGCGCATCGATGACCACCACATCGGTGAAATCGAGCCAACTCTCCATGTTGTCCACGGACTCGTACGGTGGCTTGGGCAGGCTGCCGTCGTCGTTCATCGGTGCACGCTTCGGACCGAGCGCTCCCATGTGGAGCCAAAGCGTGGCGCTACCGGGGCCACCATTGAAGGCGAAGGTGACCGGACGCTTTCGCACATCCTCGCCATCCTTGGTGTAGGCCACGTAGAACATGCGGCATTCCACCTCGCCGTTATCGTTTCGAAGCGGAATCTGCGCGGCGGTCGCGGTGTAGTTCAGCGGACCACTGGGCAGGTTAATGGTGTGTTTGGTGATGGAAGGCGATAGCTCGATGTTCGGAGATCCGGAAGGGGTGGCTTCACCCGTTGGCGCGGGTGTCGTCGGGCGCCCCTGTCGAGCTCGCCCACCCTGGAATCCGCCCGGAGGCCCCTGCTCCGGCCCTTGGGCCGGAAGAGTCCCCAACAGTACAACCGAGCAAATGAGGGATTGTAACATTGACCGAGCATACCGGCAGAGTCCCGGGAGCTAAGGTATCGACTGATGATCGCAGTTTCGAACGCGGTACCAACAGAGCAGGTCTTGAACCGGGGGTATCTCGGGGGCTGCGGTGGGGCGATCAAGGTAAAGGTAGCCTACGGTCGAATATCGGAACGTCTTTAACCGATCAGCCTCCCAGGGGTTTTGGAAGGTGAACCGAAACCGTTCGTCAAAGTGGATCGCATCGCGATCATGGATTCGGTACATCGAGATGGAGGCGTTCAAGGTGTCCTTCACCGGCACCCCGTGGTGCGGACCGGCAAACGTGCCTTCTCGGAAATACCACCCGCCCAAAAAATAGTCTTCAAGCCCGGTCCCGACGATACGAGGTGAACTCCAATCGTCGTCTACATAGACGTACTCGGGCGCTTCCAGGAAGGAGAGGTAGTTGAAGTCCTTGCCCTGGCATGAGAGCGCACAGCCGACGAACTTGCCTGATCCAAGTGCCTCTGCCACCGGCAATACCTCCGTACCCGGATTCTCGCCGGTGTGGAACTGGGCATGAAAGATGGGGATGTCCTCCGGCAGTTCAGCGACTCTTTGGTAGAGCGCGTTCATGAAGACGACGGTATCGATGGTGGCGTCCAAGTTCTCGACTTCGATGCGAACGGAGCGGTGAAAGGGCATCGGGAAAGAGCAGTAGAAGCCGCCGCTGGACATGCCGAGGTACTCGGAGGTGTAATTTGCGACTTCACAGAGCCCGATGCCGAAGAAGTCACCGACCGGGGCGGCGACTTGAGGCTCTTCCGCGCCATCGAAATAGATGCGGAGGATCAGTGTCTTGAGGATGGTTTGGCTGACCGGAGATTCGGTCGACCAGTGCTGCCAGAACCACCCCGGAAAGGTGATCCAGAGCTTGGCGATGTAGCCGGGACCTTCTGTCTCTCCCAAAGTTACGCGGGCTCCTCTTGGTATCCAAGCTGTCTTGTTGCGTGTTTCCAAGTTGAAGGTCGTGAGTTGGTGGGTCGAAAGAGGTACGGGCAGATCGAGCACGAGGTAGATTTTAGCTTCCGTTTTGTTGAGTTAGCACCTCAATTGATATGGAACGGATGCCGTAGAATATCCCCACATAACATGGAAGTGAAGTTTCCCGGCCAAATAGAACTGCTTCCGATGAATGCCGAGCAGGTTAGGGCCCTGAGTTCTGTTCCATGTTCAGACGTGTTTTCCGCGTTTTGGCCGACCGAGGCGCTGGCAATCCGAGAAGTTGCCAACGAATTGGGAAAGAGTCCTGCATCTGTGGGCGAGCATGTTGCGACTCTGGTTGGCGTCGGGTTACTGATTCAAGTTGGGGAACGCAAGCGTCGATCTCGAACCGAGGCCCTCTATGCTCACAAAGGGCTGATTACTCGATTTGTGATGAGAGATCACGATTGGGAGACGATTGAGTTCTATCTCAACCGTTTCAGTGGTCAAATGAGGTTGGCGGATCGCGAACATGCAGCGGCTCAACGTGCGATCCATGTTGACCCTTCGTTCCAAGACTATCTTGCCTACAAATGGAGTCGGGTGTATCTGAGCCCAAAGAACGTTTTAAAGGTGAAGCAGGCAATCGAGGATCTACAGGAACTGGTTCGATCACTCAGCGAGCCAGCGCCGGGCACAGGAAACGGCGAAGAACTGGTTCGAGCCACTCTCACCACCATGCTTCTTCCCAATGCGGGGGCAAGTCACAAAATCGCAGAAAAGGACTTGTCTTAAAGTACCCATATTTATATACTCAATGTACTTGAGGTTAATATGGCTCTGCATCTTACGATCCTAGCACTCTCGGCCGTGGCGGGAGCCTCGTCGTCACTGTCGGAGAACTTCGACTCGCTGAGCACCGGAAGCTATTCCAGTTTCTCTGCTTTTGGCGGACACGCCACCTTCAGTGCCTACGGCGCCGGTTCGATTCTTGCCGATCCTGGCTCTCTGCCGCCCCGCAGCAATCCCAACGCAATCTTTGGAAATGGGGCAGCCGTGGTGATCACGTTCGACCAAACCTGGAATCACATTACGGGCTACTTTCGAGTTCCCAGTTTTGAGATGCTGGCAAGTTCAAAAAGGACGATATCCAGCAATCCGACATTTGCCGTCGTCGAGTTCTACCGGAATGGCAGCCAGGTTGGCCTCTCGGTTTATTCCATCGTAAAAGATGATCGATACACGATCTTCGATTGGGACTTGGCGGAGGAGGGCGGATTCGACTCTATGGTGATCCTTGGAAATGGTGGGAATGGCGACTTAATCGGAATGGACGACATGACGGTCAGTTCCTAAATCGATTCAGGAGGCAGCTACCAACCGGCTGATCCCATATTTTGGGACGGCCGGTTTTTCGTTCGAGCTTGGTAGGCCCTTGTTGAGTTTCGATTCTTGTTTTGTGAGTCTCGTTTGATGAGCATGGTGCGAAATTCCGGGTCGACGATGTTCCAGAGTCGAAACGAGCCGCTTAAATTCTTCTGCTCCCTGAATCCTTGGCACATTATTTTTAAAGCATATGCAAAATTGACCTAAGAACTAGATATAATTTAATTGCATATGCAATTCTTATCTCGCCTCAACAAGAGGTTCACCCGTTGACCTATTCGCTGTTCTCTCTGGTCTTCGGGTGGCTATTTTTTCAGGGAGCGAGCGACGTCTCGAATGCCCAAGTCCCCGATCTGGTTCGCATCAAGCCGGGTATCCAGACCGGATTTTCAAATGGGGGTTGGAACTACGACCGCTATCCCGATCTCGAACGACTAGATGCGCGCAAACGAATGCTCGTCGCCGATTTAAAGGGACCGGGGATCATTCGCGCTCTCCATACAACGAGGCACAATCCCAAGGACCTTTTTGCAAGAGGGATCGTGTTGGAGGTCTGGTACGACGAAGCAAAAACCCCGGCCGTTCAGGCGCCGTTAGCCGACTTTTTTGGCGATGGCTGCAATGGCAGCGGAATGGATTTCACCAGCAACCTCATCGAGTGCGCACCCTGGGCCTACAATTGCTATATTCCGATGCCGTTTAAGCAGCGGGCCCGGGTGTATCTCAGGAACGACACAGACCGAAACGCGATGAATTACAGCTTTGTCGAGTGGGAAAAGCTGCCTCATTGGGACGATGCATACGGCTACTTTCATGCCACCTACCGACGCGACGCATTTCAACTGAGTAAAAGCACTCGGCACACCTTTCTTGAACTCAAGGGGAAAGGACACATTTTGGGGCGACAGTTTAGCCTGGTCACGAACGAACCCCACTTCGACACCTTTAACACGGTGATGGAGGGGAACAACGAGATCGATATAGACGGTCGGGAGCGAGCCGTCGACTACCTCGGCACCGAAGATTCGTTCACTTTTAGCTGGGGCTTTCAGAAGACATTCGCCGGGCAACATGCGGGAATGACCTTGGTCGATGTGGACGATCTTTCGCTGCAACGATTATCGGTCTTTCGATTCCACGACTCTGCGCCGATCCGGTTTGAAAAGTCCTTGAAATGGAGCATCGACTGGACCCAGGAGAAAGCGTTTACAGGCAACCCCACGTGGCAGGCGCTGGTCGACAAGGGCGGCTGTTGGGTGGATTACGCAGCCGTGCACTACTGGTATCAAGACGACCCGGGAGGGTTTGTTCATGCGCCTCTGCCATCGGTTGCGGAGAGAGCCCAAATCTCGCTCTGTCCAGATCGTTACGAACGAGACTTGGTCCAGACGGTTGCGGACATGGATGCAGAGGGCATCCTCTCCAACACCTTCGACAGCCAACGGGATCTGAGCAGGCTACGTATTCTCAACCCCGCGCCAGGGACTCATCCCGTGTGGATTGAAGTGCCGAAGTCTAAGGGAGGACATCCAGGTAATCCCAACCCGGGGCGAACTGGCATTTTGGCGCTTCATCCGGCAAGCGTTAGCGACGCTTGCCTCGCCATTCGTAAAGTGAAACTTCCCCCGCAAGGAGATCCCTATCTCTCCGTGGTTCTCTCAGGTGACCCTTTCGAGTTTCCGGAGGGTTCCGATTTTATGTTTCAAGCGGGTGTCGTCGTCGATGGGCGCCTGCAGTGGTTCCCATCTCGCATCGTTACGGCGGGCGGCAAACCTTCGGCAGAAAACTGGCTCAGCCTCGTCTATTCTCTGACCCCCTACCAAGGAAAAGAAGTTGGACTTGTCGTCAAGATCGCGGCTGGAGGAAAGCTAGGAACCTGGAGAAATGAGGAAGGCTTTCTGGACGAGTTTAGCGTGAAGACTCACTAGAGCGTTACGGCTTTTGATTTAGCCCGCCCGTGCTGACTTAAGGCTTTGCCCGTAGTAGTCATGGGCGGCGAGGAGCGGAATCTGCTCGGCAGAGGACGTGGCGGCCAACCAGTCTCCCGCATGAGCTCGCTGCGCTAAGTCAGAAATCATGCTGTGGAAGAGGGTGTGATTTGTGGGAGTGAGATGGAGATCCGCGGCGATACGGCCACGTTCGGCGAGGGCAAAGAACTCGGCGGTGCGTTTGGCGTCTCCCAGCGCGGCGAAGACTTGAGCGGCGACTGACCACTGCCAGCAAGCGGTCGCATAAGCAACGGGCTTTTGGCTCGCCTCGATGAGGGGTTCGATCGCCTGGCGAGGGTGGCCGGCGAGTGAAGATAGGAGAGCTTCATTGAGATGCAGCCACACTTCCAATTCAGGACTCTCCTTGATCTGGGAACGTTGGCGACACCGCAGCGCTGCCTGAGTGGCTAAACCGAAGTCTCCGCGAAGGGCATGGGCGTGCACTAAGTTCATGTCGATGTAGGACTCCAGTTCCGAACTCAGTCTCGAGTCAAGTCGAAGTTGATTGAGAGCGCGATAGTTTTGATCGGTTAAGGCGACGTCGATCTGTTTGCGAATCAGTCGGAATCGCGACCAATCCGCGCGCCAAGGTTGGGAAGAGTCACTGGCGTGTCGAATCGCCTCACGTTCGAAGCAAATGCTTCTTTGCCATTGCCCCATCGAGTGAGCAATGGTTGCCGCCTGTTGGCAGAGGTAGCCGAGACAAGCCTTCAGGAAAGGATCGGCAGATTGGGAATTGGAAAGGTCCCCGATCAACTTGAGAAGCGGCGAACGACGGGATTGGCACGTTGTTCCCGAACACGCAAAGACCGCTTGAAAAACTCGGAATTCCAAAGGTTGGCGAACATCGCCGATCCTATGCGCGACTTGATCGAATATCGAGGATGGAAGATGGACATTGAGTCGAGCGGATTCCAGGGCCTCTTCCGCTCGGTTGCGCAACCAGCCGAAGGACAGGTACTGCCGATTCGCATCTTCCGGCATTAGGCAGACCTCGACCAGCTGTTGGCATCTGCGCAGCGCAGAGTCCGGAGCTTGCGACCGGCTCTGATCAATGATTAACTGGAAATCCGACCGGTTGAGGCTCACTGCCGTACGGTCAGACTCCAGCCGCTCGCCCAGTTGATTCCTTAGCTGAGACAGTCGCTGACGGAAGTTCTGCTGGGCCAAGCTTTTAGGAGATTGGGGCCATAGCTCGCTCGCCAGTTTCTCGCGATCGAGTTCTCTGGGCGCGGCCAGAGCCAGCGCACCCAACAGATAGGCTTCGTGCTGAGTTCGGAGAACGACAGGTACGCCGGACGAGGTCTTCGCCGATACGGTTTGACCAATCTCAAGAATAAGCCCGCCCATCAACAAGATTGTACATGCCGAGGGCGGGCGGGGGAGTGGTTGAGAAGACTTACTCGAGGTCGACGGCGATTCGGAAAACGGTCGGTTTCTTGGGGCGGACGGCATCGTCATATCCGGCCAAATCACCAACCGTCATGACCAGATCTTTTGGTTCAAAGCCAGCCTTGACGAAGAAGATCAAGGCGCCATCGGCCTGTGCTCCGGGCAGAACTCCGCGCGAGAAATACCGATTCCCATCGAACGGGAAGTCGTTTGAATACGGCGTCCAAGAATCGCCATCCTTTCCAGCCAATGCCGTTTTGCCGATGGAGAAAGGCTGAATCTCCTTGCTGCCGTTTCGGTAGGAGTACTCCACAATGATGGCTTCCTTTCCGTCTTCGGCGGTGAATTCATTTTCACCGTAGTAGTCGTTCTTGGCCATGTAGGTGTCGGTCCTGTAGACCTTGTTCACCTTGAATCGCCAACCACCATCGAACAGCCAATCGCCCGTCTTGCCGGACAATCCGCTCATTTGGTTGGTTCCGCCCGGTCGAACAAACTCATACCGGTTGCCTTTGAGGGAGACAGTGAGCCCAAGCGCTTTCGCGACGTCGTTAATCGGTGCGTAGGCTTTGCCCTGAATAACCCGGACATCGGTGGAAGCAGTCTTCGAATTAATGATGAGAGTGCGTTGAGATTGAGCGTAAACAAAGGCTGCCGCCGCCAACGCACCCATCAGAAAAAGAGTTCTCGTTTTCATGATCTTTGAGCCTCTAACGGGCTTCTTTGCCAGAAAATAATTCCCTTCGAAGTGCTCACTTTCGTCAATCGTGACATCGAGGTTCCGACCGTGATATGGCGTTTGGTGAAAGGTAGCCTCCCCAATCATGGATATTAGAAACGCGCTGAAGGAGCAGTACCATGCAGGTCTCGAAATGTTGGCCGACTGCGTCCGAAAGTGCCCCGACGATCTCTGGACCGCTGGCGCCTATCCGCGCTACACCTGGCGCATCGCGTTTCACACGGCCTTCTTCACCCACGTCTATCTCGTTCAGAACGAATCTGCCTATCAGCCCTGGCCGGATCGAACAAAGGACGTCTACGAAGAGATGTGGGCAAACCCCGGCGATGTCGAACCTTACGAACTGCCGGATACCGCTCCCGTCGCCTCCAGAGACGAGATTCTTCGATTCATCGAATTCATCGACTCAATAGTTGATTCTGTCGTTGACGGACTTGACCTGGATACCGAAGACTCTGGCGTTTCTTGGTACGGTCCTTTTGGCAAGCTTTCCCACGAGATGATGACCATCGGCCACATCAACTATCACGTGGGGCAACTCTCTGAGCTTCTGATGGCCAGGGGTATCGACATCGAATGGGTGGCGAAGAAAGATCGCCACTAACGTAGAAGCTTTGAAGAGATGAAAGCCATGGTGAAGTTTGGACTGTTTTGTTTGCTCTTATTGACGACGGTTGGAGCGATGGCGGCAGGGAAGGCGCCGAAGAAGATCCTCATCGTGGTCACCAGCGCCGACCGGATGACGAGTGGCAAACCCACGGGGCTGTGGTTGGAAGAGTTCGCAGTTCCGTACCTGGAGTTTCTTAAGAACGGTTATCAGGTGACGGTTGCCAGCCCCAAGGGTGGTTCGGCCCCGGTCGATGCGCGTAGCAATCCCACCTCCGAGCAAGCGAGAGCCTGGAGCAAGGCGATCCTCGCGCTTCGTCAAACCGTGCCGGTGGCCGGTTTGAGCGCTCAATCCTACGATGCGATCTATATTCCCGGTGGACACGGCGCCGTCTTTGACCTTCCTCAAAACAAGGCGCTCTCCAAGCTCATTTCCGATTTCGACGCTGAGAAGAAAGTCGTCGCTGCCGTCTGCCACGGCCCGGCGGCATTTGTGGGAGTCAAGCGTAAGGATGGAAAGAGCCTGGTCGCCGGACGGACCTTGACCTCGTTCACCGACTCTGAGGAAGCCGCCGTTGGGTTGACCAAAGACGTTCCGTTCCTTCTTCAAAGCAAGCTCGCACAAGAAGGTGGGAACTTGAAGACGCAGGCGAACTTCACCAGCTATGCGCTCCGAGACGGAAATCTCATCACAGGACAGAACCCCGCTTCTAGCCTTGCCGCCGCCAAGCTCATTATTCAAGCCCTCTCAGAAAGATAAATTTAAGAGTCTTTAGTAATCATCATCGTTCCTCTATAATGAAATCGGGCTAGGGAGCCCGGAGAGACGATGATGTTTGCCTTGACGATGATGGTTGGGATGCTCGCGGGGGTGCTTCCTTCTCAAGTGAAGAACCCCACGATTTGGGCCGACGTGCCCGACCCGGCGATCATTCGCGTTGGGCGGGACTACTACATGAGCAGCACCACGATGCACATGTCCCCCGGTCTCCCGATCATGAAGTCCCGGAACTTGGTGGATTGGAAGCTGGTCAGCTACGCCTACCAAACCCTGGGTGATACCGACGAACTCAACTTAGCTAACGGAAAGAACGCCTACGGAAAGGGTTCGTGGGCAAGCAGTCTCCGCTATCACAACGGAACGTTCTGCGCATCCACCTTCTCCTTCACCACCGGCAAAACTTACATTTACACCACCAAGAACATCGAGAAAGGGCCCTGGAAAACCATCTCCTTCTCGCCCGCGTTTCACGACCATTCGCTGTTCTTCGATGATGACGGTCGCGTCTATCTCATCACCGGGGCGGAAGACATTCGCCTAGTGGAATTGAAGGCCGACCTGACCGGACCCAAACCAGGCGGTATCGATCAGATCATCGTCCGAAACGCGAGCAAAGTGGCGGGCGGGGAAGTTGGACTGCGGGCCGAAGGGTCGCAACTCTTCAAGGTGAACGGCAAGTACTATCTCTGCAACATCACCTGGCCCAAGGGGGGAATGCGCACCGAAATCGTCCACCGTGCCGATTCTTTGACCGGACCCTACGAAGGCCGCATTATGTTCCAGGACCGCGGCATCGCCCAAGGCGGGATCATCGATACCCCTGATGGGCAGTGGTACGCCTATCTCTTCCAAGACCACGGGGCAGTGGGGCGAATCCCCTATCTGATGCCGATGACGTGGGAGGACGGTTGGCCAAAGGTGCAGGCCCCAGAGGCCCTGAATGTCAAGTCCGAGGCAAGCGGCATCCCCGCAATTGTGGCCAGCGATGAATTTACGAAGCCTCAACTTCCGCTGGTGTGGCAGTGGAACCACAACCCGGACGCTGCGCACTGGTCTCTCACCGCGCGTCCCGGCTTTCTGCGTCTCACCACCTCTCGAGTGGATAAGGAAGTCGTCGAAGCGCGAAACACCCTTACCCAGCGAACCTTTGGCCCACTCTGCTCTGGAACTATCCGATTGGACGCCACCGGACTCAAAGATGGCGACTTCGCCGGATTGCTCGCGCTCCAGGGGCGTTACGGATTTGTCGGCGTGACTCGAACGGGTAGTGATCTCTTTTGGGTGAGTGTCAACGCAGGCTCTGGTTCCCCCAAGGAAACCGCTCGGCAGCCGATGAAAGCGAAGATCGCCTATCTTCGAATCGACTGCAACTTCATGGACAGGAAGGACGAGGCGAGTTTCTACATGAGTGAGGATGGCAAGTCCTGGACTCCTTTCGGAGAACCGCTGAAGATGCGCTACGACCTGACTCACTTTATGGGCTACCGCTACGGACTGTTTGCGTTTTCAACCCAATCTCCCGGAGGCTTTGCCGACTTCGACTATTTTCATATCGGTGACCGAACTCTCGATCGCTCTTGAACAAGGAATCTAAATCATGCTCAAACCGCTTCTTCTCTCAGTCGCCGCCTTGGCCGCCCTTGCTACCGCCTCTGCCCAACGGATCAACTTGGAGCCAGAAGACAAAGCCGCGTTTCCACCCGCTCCCGCCGGGTTCGATAAGCCTCAGGACGACAAGCCGAAGGGCAAAGTGGAAACGGTGGAGTACGACTCGAAATCGGTCGGCGTCAAGCGGAAGATGCTTGTCTACACCCCGCCCGGATTCAGCAAGGACAAGAAGTATCCGGTGCTTTATCTGCTTCACGGAATCGGAGGAACCGAGCGCGAGTGGCTGGACAGCGGCCAATTCAATGTGGTCTTGGACAACCTTTATGCCGAGGGCAAGATCAAGCCGATGATCGTGGTTACGCCCAACGGTCGGGCTCAGGCCGATGATCGCGCCCAGGGCGATGTCTTCAAAACGGCCCCTGCATTCGGGGAGTTTGACAAGGACCTGCTAGGCAGTGTGATCCCCTACATCGATTCCCACTATCCCACCCTGGCCGATGCGGACCATCGGGCTTTGGCAGGGCTTTCGATGGGCGGAGGGCAGTCGTTGAATTTTGGGCTGGGCAACCCGGATACCTTCCATTGGATCGGCGGATTCTCTTCCGCGCCCAACACCTTCTCCCCCGTCAAACTAGTTCCAGATGCCGAGAAGCTGAAGGTCCTGCGGTTCCTGTGGGTTTCCTGTGGGGACCAAGACGGGCTGATCACCATCAGTCGGAACGTCCACAAGTTCTTGGCGGAGAAGAAGGTGCCGCACGTCTATCACGTGGACTCCGGGGCCCACACCTGGCCAGTATGGAAGAACGACCTCTATCTGTTCACGCAGCGGATCTTTACGAAGTAGCCTCGGCCCGGTCAACCATCGCCTTAATCCAAATCGGCGCGAAGGGGGACGTGCACCCTTTCGAGACTTTGTAGTCTCGGTAAACGCCCAACTTCTCGCCGATGGCGATGGCGCGGTCGCGATGCTCGGGGCTGTTGATGCCGATCTCGGCCAAGCAGTAGTTCATCATCCACCGATTCGCCTCGGGAGCGTCCAGCATCTCCTTTTCAATGCGGTCGAGGAGGGCGGTCAAGTCCAGACCTTCTCGGTTCTTCACGACACGCTCAGTGGTCAAACTCCAGGCTGAGCGAAGCGTCATTGGGTCGGTGGAGGTCATCCACTTCAACCGGAAGGCTTCTTTGTTTGGCAACGCCTTCATGACGTTTGAGTTGAGCCAGTCCGACTGGAAACTGTTCGCCGGTTGGCTCACCAACCGCTCCACTTCTTCCTCGGTCAGCTTCTTAGGATTCCAGATCAAGGTGGCCAACATCCGTGCTTCGTGATATTCGCTGTCCCACAATTGCCACGCCAACTCGGGATCGGATTTGATTGCTTTCGCGATCGGGCGAAGATCGCCGTTTTTGACGCCAAACTGCTTTCCGCTGACCCCGTGGCGGGTATTCATCTCGATGGCCTTTTCGCTGCCGAGGGCTTGCAATTGCGACATCACTTCGTTGAGCGTCATGGGGACGAGATTACCTACTCGCCCCATTTTGGACAGGAGTTCTAGGCGCGTTTGCGCCGTCGGATAAATGCCGCAACGCCAAGACCTAGGGCCGCCATGGAGGCGGGCTCGGGAACGGGAGCGGCGGTCAGAGAGACGTTATCAAGGATCGTGATCGAGGGATTGTTGTATCCCGTGAACTTGACCGTGGACAGATCGGAGGTCGCGGTGACCAGGTAGGAAAAATGCTTGAAGTCGCCATTTGTATCTGGATTGATTTCAGAAAAGACGACTTTGTCGCCAAAGGAAGCTGTGAAACCGCTAGCGCCAAATCCATCGTCCGAGAGATCGAAACTGAAGAGGTAGTTCTGGTTCGCCACGGTGATCACGTCTTGGCTCAAGACCGATCCGCCCGTCCCGGAGAATTCGGCGATGACATAGCCGTTCGAACCCCCGACGCCAAACCCCGCCCAAACCGCGGAGTTGTTTCCCGGGGAATTCAGGAACCAGTCATTGGTGTTTCCGGTTTCGAAGTCGCCATTGACGATAAGGTTTGCCTGCGCCCCGGCGGCGACCGAGGCGAAAGCCATGAAAGAAAGAATGCGAGAGGGAAGAGGTTTCATGAGATGCGTATGTTTTTGTTGCCAAATTGTACGATTCATGTGTAAGAGGGAAGCAATGCTCTGGGCCTGACCTAAAAGGCCAGTTTTACGCCGTATCCCGAGCGAACCGGCCCGGGGAACGCCCCACGTGGCGGCTAAACGCGATGCTGAAAGTGCTGGCGGAAACGTAGCCCACCAGGTGCGCCACCTCGTCCAACTTCCGCCCTCGTTCTCGCAACAAACTCTTCGCGAGCGCCATGCGCAGAATCAGCAGGTACTTCATCGGTGGGACTCCCACCGTTTGGGCAAAGAGATCACAGAACGCCGAGCGGGAGAGGGCGGCCACGTTTGCCATCCGCTTCAGCGTCCACGTTCCGGCGGGTTCGTGGTGAATCTGGCGTAAGACGGTAGCGAGACGCTCTTCGCCAAGTCCCCTCAATAGCCCGGGCGGCGCTTCCAGGTTTTGGCAGGTTCTGAGGGCCTCGATGAGCAGGATCTCGACCAATCGTTCCAGGATCAAGTCTCTTCCTGGTTGCCCCGATTTCGCTTCGCGACCCACCAGTCGAACTACCGTCGAAAGCTGTTCGATTCCTCGCAGGTGGAGGATGGCGGGGAGGAGTGCGGCGAGGAGGTCGGGGTCGGGCGATTCGAACTCGAAGAACCCGCCCAACAACTGCACGTCCGGCGGTCCGCCTTGGTCCCCGTGGCGAACCTCAAGGTTTGGAGGCGGCACGAGCTTGGGATCGATCACCTGAGGCGTTGCCGGCTGGAAGCCAGAAAGGACGAATCCGGGAGTATTGGGCAGCAAGATAAAGTCCCCTGCCTCCAACGTAACCGCCGGATGTCCTTCCACCTGCAACCGGCAACTGCCCTCTACCACCGTGCAAAAACTGGGAAGACCGAAGTCGAGGTACTGCACCGCCCACGCTCCTGCCCCGCTGATCAGCTTGGAGCCGACGGCGCGCGGCTTGAGTAAGGCAATGATCTCGGTGAGCGGGTCTGACATCTTTGGATGATTATAAAAGAAAACTGGATATTTACAATAGATAGTCCAAAACCAAAGCCGCACAATTCAGTCATGGAACCAACCACCAAGACGATTCTCATCACCGGCAGCTCTTCGGGTTACGGCCTGGAAACCGCTCGATACTTTCATGAGCAAGGCTGGAACGTCATCGCCACCATGCGCACTCCACGGGAGGGTGTTTTGCCTTCCTCCGATCGCATTCGCATCCTCCCACTGGACGTCACAAATAGCGAGAGCATCCGGGCCGTTTTGGAAGCGAGTGGCCCCATCGACGTCCTGGTCAACAACGCCGGGATCGGGGCGATTGGCGCTTTGGAAGCGACCCCGATGGAGAGAGTACGGAGCATCTTTGAAACCAACACCTTTGGCGTGATGGCGATGGCCCAGGCGGTGATTCCCATGTTCCGCACACGGGGTTCCGGCGTCATCGTGAACGTCACCTCAAGCGTGACCCTGACGCCGATGCCCTTGGTTTCGGTCTATGCCGCCAGCAAGACCGCCATTGAAGGGTTTACGGAATCCCTCCAATTCGAACTGCAAGGATTCAATGTGGGCGTTAAGTTGGTGGAACCGGGATACGGTCCGACCACCCGGTTCACCGCGAATACCGACGTCCGCCTGGAAGACGTGATCCCACCGGCTTACATGCCATTCGCCCAGCCCGTCTTAGCCGCCTTCGCCGAGCCTGGCCCGGTAACGAAGGAAACCGATGTGGCGGAAGCGGTCTGGCGGGCGGTTCACGATCAGACGGGGCTCTTGAGGTTCCCCGCGGGTCCGGATGCGGTGGCTCTGTTCAATCGTCGATAACGGCCGATTTTCCTTTTCAGGCTTACCGTTTTATACTGGCCGCGTGTTACCTCTTTTGTTCGCGGCCATCTCTCAGGATTCCACGCCTCAACTCAAGCACAGCGGTCTGCACGGATACATCAACGCCTCCGTGCAGAATCCACCCGCCGAGTTTGGCTATGGGGTCAGCCTCTATTCCACGGCCTGGCCGCTGTTGGAAAAGCCGGTCGCCGGGTTCCAGATCGGCCTGGCCAGCACCTGGATATTGCCGGATAATCGGTCGATCAAAGAACCGCTGGTTCCGCATGGGACAGTGGCGAGGGACTCCATGCCGGAACGAGGACCGAGCTTTTGGACGGTGTTTCAAACCATCGAGGGCGGCCTGGGGTTTTGGGCTAGTAACCGCTACTTCGCCCCCACCGCTAAGTTTCGCATGAACGGCAGCGTGGATGGTTACAACCACGAGGTCGCCACTTCCGGTTGGGATTTCTACGGTCGTCCGCTTCCCGGCGAGTGGATGGGCATCGCCCAACTTAGCTCCCGCCTCCTCATCCCCCCGGACGGCGTGACCCTGGCCGGAGATACTTGCGGCCAACTCTTTGGCTACGCCTGGATGGCGCTTCCGCTCATTCCCACCAAAGACCGGCCCGTCAAAACCGGCAACCAATGCTGGACCGCCTTCCTGAATACCGCCAACTTCCGAGGGCCGGTGGCGTTTTACATTCCCAGCATCTGGTCCAAGATGTCCCAAAACCACCCGCCCGCCGTGGGCCGAGGGCTTGATGCGCTGCCCGGACTGGCCAACAGCGGCGCGATCGAGATCGGCGGCGTGCCGGAGCTGGTCAGCCAGAAGGTGGGCGAGGCTACCTACCACCGCATCCCGCAGATTCAATTCCCGGTAGACAAGGACGGCCAAACCGTTCTGATGCACAACATGACCGCGTATTCCAAGCAAGCCCTGTGGAACCAAGTGGAGTCCTGGATGAACGGTGGCGCGATGCCGAGCGGCCGATTCGACGCCAAAGGCGCCTTCCTCGCCCCTCTCAAAGCGAACCCGCTGGTGGTGGAGCAGGGAGGGAAGGAGCGGGCGAGTGGCGTGACCGATTGGGTGAACACCGCCACCCTCGACGAACATACCTTTGGCCTCCACTGGAACCCGGCCCGCGTCTCCCAGTGGAAGAAAGGAGTCCGCAAGGGCGAGTTTCCTGCCTACTATCGCCACCAGGAGGGTCAGATCCAGGCCGTGGATGCTTCCTCCGTCCCCGAGGGCTCCCGTCTCAAATTCGCCACCTTCCCCTCGCCCGACACCACCCAATCCTACGTCCCATCCGAAAACGGCCAAGGCGTCTGGACCACCCCCGGCCCCCGCTCCGGACCGTATAAAGCCAAGCTGGTCGATGGCAGCGTGGTCACCTACTACTGGTACCGCTTCATCGACCAACCCGCCCTCCAAAACGCTGGGCTGAGTCTGGCCGAAAAGGCAAAGCTCCAGGCGCTAGTGGAGAAGATGCACCGCGAATGGACCCCTGAAAAACAATACATGGCCCCACCCACCCGGGGGACGCTGGCGTCGCTGGACAAGGCGCAGCTGGTTAAGCCGCCGAAGGGGCTGGAAGTGGGTTACGTGCCGATTGCCATGCGCCAAGATCCGGCGGGAAAGTGATTGGCATTGATGGTCAAGCTAATCAAGCTACTCCTGGGCATCAAGCACGATAGAGACAGGCAAGGTCTTGATGTCTTCGGCACTTTACGGACCACCCATTGTGTGCAGAGCTAGGGGCTAGAATGAGGCGTGCTTCTCACGCTTCTTGCCTGCTCGTTTCTTAGGCCCAGTCCTGACATTAGGGTGAGCGGAGTTGTGCCTCGGTTCTTTGTGAAGAAGGACGGAAGCGTCCTGGCTTGCGGGGGGAATTCGCCGGACATGATTCCGGATTCGGATTGGCATACCAAGCCCGAGGTCCACTTTGAGCGAATCGCGCTCAGCGGCCCGGTTCGTCAGTTGGAAGCAACCACCAGCCAGGCCCTGGCGCTGATGCAGGACGGCACGGTTTATGGGTGGGGAAGCTCTAGCCATAGCCTGCTGGGAAACGGAGTGGGCAAATCCAATAAGCCACTCAAGATCGCGGGACTAGAGAACATCGTGCAGATCGGCATCGGTTGGAATCACGCGGTCGCACTCCGAAGCGATGGCAAGGTGCTGACGTGGGGCCAGCGCACCTATGGTGTCTTGGGAGATGGGCAAGACACGGATAAAGAAGACGGTATGCCGCACGAAGTGGAGGGACTGAGCGATGTCACCTCCATCTCGGTCGGAGGTCGAACCACGCTTGCCCTGAAGAAGGACAAATCCTTATGGGCTTGGGGATGCAACACCAGCGGTCAACTCGGCCAAGGTTCTTCCAGCCGGTGCATTGCCACTCCAGTTCGGGTCAAGGGGCTCTCGGGGGTGATTCAGTGCGCCGCCGACAAGAACGATGACGGCGCGAACGCTGCCATCACTTCGGACGGCCGAGTCTGGGTTTGGGGAAGCAATGGGTCTTCGATGCTCGGCAATGGCAAACGAGACGGCGCGGCGATGAGTCCGATCCCGGTGAAGGGAGTCACCGGAGCCAAGCAGGTCACCACCGGTCTCGGCTGCATCGTGGTCGTTCACACCAACGGCACGGTCACCAGTTGGGGTTTTAACGGCTTTGGCGGGTTGGGAATGAGTGGCGGTACCTACATCCAATCGCCACGAAAGCCCAATGTTTCGGGGATTGCCGCCGCCTACGCCTCGGGCTACGCGACGTTCTTGGTGAAGGCCAACGGCGTCGTGCTTTGGTCGGGCGGAACCGACGGATCGAAGTCCGGACCCATGTCCAAGAAGGTGGGGCAGTACACGGTGTTGAATATTCCGTAACGACTCAACGCAGATTCAAACGACATGATCCTTAGCCTCTTATTCAGCCTCTCCGTACAGACTCCATCTTTACCCTTCCTTAGCCCGGTGTTTGGCGACCACATGGTCCTCCAACGCAACCGGCTCAACACCTTTTGGGGGTGGACCAAGCCGAGCGAAGAGGTCCGGCTCACCATTGAAGGAAAGACCGTTCGAACGCGGGCAGGGAGCGATGGTAAGTGGCAAATCCGATTTGATCCTCCGGCGGCGGGCGGACCCTACGATCTGACGGTTACCGGTAGTCAACGGGTGGAATTCCACGACATCTTGGTGGGCGATGTTTGGCTCTGCACCGGGCAATCCAACATGGAGATGGGGGTGGCCAACGTCCAGAACGGGGCAGAAGAGATCGCGAACGCCAACTTCCCCAAGATAAGACTCTATGAAGTCCCCCGCGCCATCTCTCTCACCCCCAAGGCTTATGCGGAGGGAACTTGGCGAGTGTGCTCGCCGGAGGGGATCACCCATGGCGTTTGGGGAGGCTTTTCTGCGGCGGGCTACTTTTTTGGGCGCGAGCTGAATCAACGCCTCAATGTCCCGATCGGACTGGTTCAATCTTGCTGGGGAGGCACCGTTGCGGAAGCCTGGACGAGCCGAGATGCGCTCCTCAAGATGGATGACTTCCGCCAGGCCGTCGGCTTTGCCGAGGGCTCCAAGCAACCCGGCGCGCCCACCTTTGAGCGCCGAATGGACGATTGGTTCTATGCCAACGATCCTGGTTCAAAGCCGGAAATGGGATTGGAACGACCCGAAGTAAGCGACTCCGATTGGAAGGTCGCGACCTCGCCGGTTCGGTACGACACCCTGAAAATTGGCGACTTTGTGGGGACGGTTTGGTACCGGACGACGGTGGAGGTGGACGCGGCCCACGCGGGCAAACCGGCCCACCTTTCCCTAGGGCCGGTCTCGGATTGCGACCGAACCTGGCTTAACGGCAAAACCCTGGGCGCCACCTTTGAATGGAGCGCCGCCCGCAACTACGAGATTCCTGCCGGACTCCTTAAGGAAGGCGCCAATGTCATCGCTGTAAGGAGCCTGGACACGGGTTGGTACGGGGGCATGACCGCAGAGGCGTCCGCCCAGTTCTTGGACTTCGGTAGCGGCGATCACATTCCGCTCCCCACCACCTGGCGCTTTAAGCCGACCATGGATCTGAGGGGAAGAGTGGGCTTGCCCATCGCGCTCTTCAATGAAGCCAATACGGACACCGCGCTTTACAACGGCATGATTGCCCCGCTCGTCCCCATGGCCATCAAGGGCGTCATCTGGTACCAAGGCGAAAGCAATGTGAATCGGGCCTATCAGTATCGCGACTTGCTTCCCGCGATGATCAAAGATTGGCGAATGCACTTTGGCCAAGGCGATTTCCCGTTCCTGATTGTCCAGCTGGCCAACTTCATGGGCAAGGTGAATGAGCCTCGCGACAACGAATGGGCGGAACTGAGAGAGGCCCAAGCCATGACCGCCGCCAAGGTCCGTAACGCGGGGCTGGCCACGGCCATCGATATCGGAATGTGGAACGATATTCACCCAGTGAACAAGCAAGAAGTGGGGCGACGCCTGGCGCTGGTGGCCCTCAACATGACCTACGGAGACAAATCCATTGTCGCCTCTGGTCCCCGGTTTACGAGTCTCAAAGTCGAGGGAGTCAACCTGCGGGTTCAGTTTAAAGAGACGAACGGCGGGCTCAGTTTCCGAGGTTCTACCGACCACGCCTTTGCGATTGCGGGGGCTGACCGTAAGTTCTTTTGGGCGAAGGCGGAGATTCGGGGAAATGAGGTTGTTCTAAGCTCCCCGGATGTTCCCCACCCGGTCGCGGTGCGCTACGCCTGGGCGGGGAATCCGGATGTTCCCCTCTACAACGGCGCGGGTCTTCCCGCTATCCCCTTTCGAACTGACGATTGGCCGGGCGTTACGGCGCCCAAGCACGGATAGCCTTGGCGTGATTTCAAAAAAATCTCTTTGCATTTCGTCACATCTCTACTATACTGAACCAAATGGTTCAGTATAGCCAAAGCCAATTCGATGCCACGTTCGGCGCCCTTGCGGACGCCACCCGGCGCGGCATTCTGGAGCAGCTCGGGCGTGCGGACGCATCCATCACCGCGCTTGCCGAGCGGTTTCAAATGACCTTGACGGGCATGAAGAAACACATCGGCGTCCTAGAGCAAGCGGGGTTAGTTCGCACGGAGAAGGTTGGACGCGTGCGGACCTGCAAGCTCGGCCGGCGCGGTCTGGAAGAAGAGGCCGCCTGGATCGAGACGCATCGCCAACTCTGGGCCGAGCGCTTCGATGAGTTGGACGCCGTTGTCGAGGAACTGAAACGAAAGGAGAAATCAAATGGAAGTCACTAAGAATCCCACGAATGTGGAGCGAGTCTCGGATGTCGAACTCGTCGTCACCCGCACCCTCAACGCCTTGCCCCATATCGTCTTCGAGGCCTGGACCAACGCCGACCTCTTCAAGAGATGGTGGGTCCCCAAATCCTACGGCCTGAACCTGGTGTCCTGCGAACTGGACGTCCGCGTCGGCGGCGAGTATCGCCTGAAGTTCCTGCACGAAGGCTCCACTATGGAGTTCTTCGGCACGTACCTAGAAGTCGTCCCCAACTCCCGCCTCGTCTGGACTAACGACGAAGGAGACGCCGGCCAAACCGTCACCACGGTGACCTTCGAGGAAAAAGAAGGCAAGACCCTCCTCACCATCCACGACCGCTACCCGTCCAAGGAAGCGGTCGATACCGGGGCGACGGGCGCGATGCCCGAGGTGCTTGAGCAACTGGAAGAGCTTTTGGCTGGTTTGTGATTAGCAAGGTGGTCAGTGGTTGGCGTCGTAGTTGTCAGCCACTGACTGCTGAACGCATTTTTTGCCGATCTAGCGTCCTGCGCTTCTCGCAGAATGCGGATGCTCTTCCCGCCGCGGATATGCGCGAGTTCTTTCGTGCATAGGCCAGCGCTTCGCAGTGCTGAGGCTTCTTGCAGACCTGGCTCACCTAGAGCAAGAGCGGTTCATCATAACCGGATGCTGTCATTGCGGCACCTCTGGGGATTTGCCTTTCCGTTAGGTTTTTTCCGCGCGAAAATGCAGGCGCGTCTCCGCGGACAATCTCGGCCAAGGCAGCGGCCAATCAGATGTAATAGATCGAGAGCCTTAAGAAGCAGTTCCCTCGTGTAGTGGCTGTTTCGGTTCTTTGTAGTCAATCCATGAGAAAGGCACGGCCTTTGAGGTAGTTTAAGCATTGCTATCATAGCGCGCTGCACCGTGCTATGCATAGTTTAGTATTGAAAGTTGCATTGGTTGGCCGTAATAATGTCCACCAATCTGGAAAGTTTTTGCGTTAAATGCGCTGAACGAATGATCCTTCAGCAAACATGATTGCTCTAAAAGACATACGACCAGTAGACAACGGAGCTAAATTCCTCAATGTTGATCTGCACATTCATACTTACGGCGGATCCGCTGATGTGAAAGACCCTGCGCTAACTCCAGAAGCTATCGTAGACTCTGCCGTCAAACAGAACCTCAGCGTTATCGCAATTACTGATCATAACTCAAATATCAGCGTAGAAGCCGCAATGGCTCACGCCCAGCAGTATGCAGACAAGCTTATGGTGTTACCGGGCGTTGAAGTAACCACAGCCCATGGTCATTTGTTGGTGTACTTCGCGCCCGAGAACTATAAAGAACTCGGAAAATTCCTCGTCAAGATTGAGCTCATCGGAGAAATGGGCGCCGAAAATTCTCGTACTGCGAAGTCCATGGCGGACGTTATTGCAGAAGCAGAAAAGCATGGTGCTATCTGCGTAGCGGCCCATATAGATAGGGAAAAAACTGGCTTCGAGAAGTTCGCGCCAGGGTTCCAAGACTGGAAGCGTGACATCATTTGTAGCTCCGGACTCTATGGCCTTGAACATGACGACATTTCGACCATCGATTGGTACTCCAATCAAGATGACTCCTCCCCCGCAGGATCTGAACGGAAAAAGATATACAGCGCAAGGGCCGCCACTGTTAAGCTTGAAGGTCGACATCACCTAGCCCACCTCCAAGGTTCGGATTCGCATAGCCTTGCTCAATTTGAGTCTTCCGATCCCAATAAAGTTTGGACGAAAATAAAACTGACGGAGTTGAGCTGGTCTGCATTTCGCACAGCGCTGATCGATCCAACCGCCCGGGTTCGTCCTACGCAATCTGTTCCACGTCTGACTCCTCGGATATTAGGCATGGGAATAGCCGGAGGTTTCCTGAACGGCGAGAAGCTTCACTTCAGCGATAACCTCAATTGTCTTATCGGCGGGCGTGGAACAGGCAAATCGACCGCCATACGTGCGTTAGCGTATGGCCTTGGCATGATCGATGACTTTGCAGAGGTTGAAAACTGCCCAGACGTAACGTATATATTTTGCGAAGACGCCAACGGAATTCGATTTATGTACACGCGAACGAGGGGCAATCCGCCTTCTGTTCAAGCTAAAGAAGGCGATGCGAGAACTGAGGTTCCGAGAGATTCTTTTCGGATCGAGTATTTCGGCCAAGGCATGCTAGCTGAAGTCGCGAAAGATCCGCTCAACTCGCCCGATTTACTTCAAGACTTTTTGGATCGACATATTACTTTAAAAGACCTAGAAGCGACAGAAACTACGCTCATGTCCCAATTGAGAGAGAATGCTGCCAGACTGGCTCCCCTAGAAGAAAATGCTTCCCAACTCGGACCACGTCGTCAGCAAATCGCGGACATAACCAAGAAACTTAAAATTGCTGAAGAGGGAAATCTAAAGGAAATAGTCGAAGCTCAAACAAAGATTGCTGCAGAAAAGTCTGTAGTGCAAAATTTGGAGCAGATCAGTCTAATGTACGCCAGCGGTGTGACATTGGCTGATTATCAGAGAGATTTCGATCAACTGATTGAGACCGCGGGCGAGTTAACAGGAGAGGCGGAGTCAGAGAAAGAACTGGGAAACCTCAGGGCTGTCATTGAAGATTCAAACGAGTTGCTTACAACAAAGGCTACTGAACTTACAGAAGAGCTTAAGGTGAAAGCCGCCGAAATCGACCGTCATCTCTCTGCGTTAAAGCAATCGCACGCAAAACTTGACGAAGAAATTGCCACCAAAATCGCGGACCTTAAAACGCGCGGCTTGGCAGGAGATATGACCGAAATTGCACAACTAATTAAAGATAGGGCCGCCCTAACAGTTGAAGTTACGAAGACAGACCAAAAGAAGACGACATTGCAGGCAATACGACGAGAGAGAACGGAATTTTTGAATGAATTGGTTTCCGCGAGACAAAAAATGACTTCACGAAGAAAAGCTCAGCTGTTGGAAGTAAACAAGAATCTTTCCCAGAGCATTAAAGACTATAAAGTCTTCGTTAAGTATGATGACGCTGGAATTGTGGATGAGTTTCAAGGTTTCTTGCAAAGTAAAATGGCAGGTAGTTACTTTCAAGAGGTGACCTGTAAAGCTGTTTGTGAGAGCCTCACGCCTCAAGAGCTCGTTGATCTCGTATTTGCAAAGGATGTAAAGGGTATTGAAGAGAAGTGCGAATTGAAAGAGGAATGGGCAAAGCAGCTAATAGAGAGGTTGACACCTTGGAATGTCTTATATGAGTTGCAAATCCTCTCGAAACAACCCAAGCCACTGATAATAGTTAGAACGACTTCTTCGCCGCCAAGAGAAATACCGGTTAAACAGTTATCGGACGGTCAGAGGCATACAATCTTACTTACAATTGCAATGCTGGCCGAATCCAATATTCCTCTTGTAATCGATCAACCTGAGGATGATCTGGACAATGCGTTCATTTTTGAAAGTATCGTTTCAACCCTTCGAGCCGTGAAAGAGCGAAGACAAATTATTCTAGTAACTCACAACGCTAACATAGCTGTCCTTGGAGACTCAGAATTAATTTTGCCAATGAAAAGAGAAAATGACGTTGGCAAGGTTGTTGATAGAGGATCAATTGACAAGGAAGCAACGAAAAATATGGTTCAACAGATTCTGGAAGGAAGCCCCGCAGCATTCATCCGCCGCCAAAAGATTTACGGCCATTGAATATGAGAGTTCATAGATCATTCGCTCACTTGATCGGATTGCTTTGGTTGTGTACGGTACCGGACTTTTTTGGCGCGGCTATGGCGAGACGGTAAACGCGCAACCGCAGGAGCTAGTTCCGTGAGAGTTGTCGGTTCAAATCCTACCATCGGCACCACTCATTCGAACGATTGGGTTGAGTTTGGTCACTTTGAGGCCGCCCCATAATAGCCACTCGGCTTCTTTTCGCACGAATGTTCATCGATGGCGCCTCAAGCCTGTGAAGCAGCAATAGCTCAGGGGCTTCCTAATTGGCCTCACCGGGTTCAAATGGGGGAAACAGGTCGATTGCTCCGCGCTTCAACAAGCGGCGAAGCGCGTATTGGGCTCTTGTCCTCAGCCTTGACATCACCTCCTCCTTCCAGAGTCCAACTCTCCACAAATGCTCTTGCCCTTGTTAGGTTTGTTGATGACGAGGAAAACGTTTAGGTGAGCCACATAGAAGTTCTGATATGAGTAGGGAGCCCATATGTAAGGTGATTGTAGACCGAACATGTCCAAGGACACCGTTGAGGTTTGTTCGGGGTTTCTGGAACCGATTTCAGATTCGATCGGAGTTTGGTGGAGATTAGGGGGCTCGAACCCCTGACCTCTTCCATGCCATGGAAGCGCTCTCCCAGCTGAGCTAAATCCCCACGAGAAGGCTTATATTAAACCCCACGGCTTGACACCGCGTCAACAAGGCGCAACCGGAACGGGACTCAATACGTAAAAACGTGCTGAATGAGTGTCCTCGCCAACTTCGCCTTCAATCTCGCCTTCGGACGGTTCTTTCAGATTCGTCCGCGGGTGCAGAAGGTGGGTGGGGAGCTGGTGGCGAGTTCCAGTTGGAAGTCCTCCCTAATGTCGCTCGGTTCATGGGCAAGGACGGTTCGCGTTAACCCGACAACCAAGACGATTCGCATTCGGGCGAGACTGTTGTGGGGCATTGTCAAGACGCGGCGGATCCAGTTTGATTGGGTGGAGCAGGTGCTGTACAGCTATAGCGACTACTCGGTGGGGTCTGTGACCTCGTGGGTGGGCGGATATCAGGAATCGGATTGCTTCACCGTCAGCCTTGAGCTCAAGACCGGCGAGCATGTGAAGCTCTTTCGATTTTATGGTCAGGGAGGATTCGTGAATGACACGGTCTGGCCGGACTGGATGTATTGGGAAGAGATCCTGGAAACCCGTCTCACCAAGGGAGCTCAGGAAGACGAATCGTTAGCGTATGCCGAGGTGCTGAGCCAACTCATCGGGGTGCCTCTGGGGAACCCTGAACCTTAGGATTCCCCAGAGGCATGGAGGGGACTAGTACGGGCTGAACGTGGGCGGGTTCATGCCGTGGGTTTGGAGGGTGTTGCTGAGGTCGGTCAGGTAGGGCCAGCCCCAGGCGGACCACTTATCGTAGAACTCCTTCATGTTGTTCGGGCGGTTCTGCACCACCACTTTCACCCAGTCGAACGTGAGGATGCTCAAGAAGTCTCCCGATTCGGCTCCGTTATCGGAAATGTCCAGCATCGCACCGGCGACGGAGGCTTCGTTGCGTTGTCCATAGAGGTTGGTCTGGCTGTTGTCTTCCAGGTTGATCCAGCCTAGGTAGTCGGTCTTATTGAACGCTTTATTCATAAAGAACGTGGCGTAGCCTTCCACGAACGCGAGGATGGGGTCTTCTAGGGTGTTGAACGAATGACTTCCGCCGGGGCTGGGAGGGAGCCAGTCGCTACAGATCTTGAAGTGGTGATAGTGCCCGTACTCATGCCCCACCACGTCCACCTTGGACCACTCATCCCAGCTACTGCCGATATGGATGTCCGGCGCGCTGCTGGAGGGAACGAAGTAGGAGCCGGAGTCCTTCCACCAGAAATGGGTCTGCGGCACGGTGTTTCCCCAACTGATGGAGTAGTTTCGCGCCCGGTTCGCGCTATCGACGATGCGGAACGCGCCCTCGGGGAGTTCGTTATTCGCATTGTCGTTCATGTACATGTTCACGGTCGCGCTGGAAGTGATCGATTGCGACTGGCCGTACTGGTACAAGGCGTTCGAGGTGTTGGTGACATTGGCGGCCACGCCGTAAGACATGGCGTAGAGCCAAAGCGTCTTGCTGGAGCCGCTGCCGGGGGCCAGCGACCAATCGTAGGTGGCGGAATACACGCCGCTATCGTTGGTGTAGCCGCTCCAAAGGGTGGTCCACGTGCTGCCGGTCCAGTAGCCCAAGAACATTAATGTCCCGCCGACAGTTGACCATCCGCCCGAGCCATCCCAGGTGTAAATGGTGCCGGTGGCAGTGCCGGGAACGTACGCCTTCTGACGAAGCGTCGGATCGTGTTGAGGAGCCTTGACGGCTCCGCCAAGGGCCGTCTCGGGAAGTAATCGGAACGGTCGAGTCTGCGTGAGTTCCTGGTACGTCTGGTACGGCGCGCCCTGAGTGAGGAAAACCCCTTCTTGATACACGTCCATGTAGAGTCGCACGGTTTGAGCGGGTTGACCTTGGGAAGGTTCTAGCCGCATGGTGATCGGATAGCGGCCATAGACGCTTGGCTGAATGGACCAACTGGATCTAAAGACTCCGTCCTCTGTGACACGACTCCGAGCGGTGCTGGCTCCGCTCGCTAGCCGCAAAGGCCGAGGGAGGTCGATGCTTACCTGCATATCCGGGTCACCCTGAGCGGATGTGAAGAGCATATCGACTTTCACGGGTTGTCCCGGTGGGGTTAGCGGTTTGAATTGCAACTTCGTCCGGATGGTCCCGGCGAGGTCCCGGTCATCGCAAATGGGGGCGGGTAGCAGAGTTTGGACGCCGAAAACGCGATTCTTTGAGATCGCGCTTCGCTGGATTTGGCCAAAAGCAGAGGTCGCCAATGAAGCGGCGAGTACTGCGCAAACACCTAGAATTTGACTTCGCATATCAGTCTCCTCTCAGGTCAGGGTTTCTCCCTTGGTAATGAAATCACCTGTTTTTGACAGGTGTCTTCAGTAATATAAGCCGCTACGCTATGGTTGTCAAATCGATGCGTGTTCATTAAAGCAAAAATTTTGCAAAAAAATGGTTTTGAACGAAACGCCCCAAGATGCTCACCCATCTAACATGCGGATCGAAACGATAGGAGCAGTAGGAATGCTAGTGGCAACACTTTTCGCGGCGACGGTCCTTACCAGCCGAACCGCACCCGCGCAGGTCAACGATGGACCCGCGCCGGGACAACTCACAATTATGCAAAAGGATGGCAAGGTCGGGGACCTATGCCCACTCAAGAAGACGACGGTGAACGCCGACGTTTCGGGCTTTGGCGCCCGCGTTACGGTCGTACAGGACTTCACCAACCCCAGCAAAGAGGCGATCGAGGCGGTCTATACGTTCCCGCTTCCCAATGACGCTTCGGTGGACCAGATGCAGATGGTCATCGGAAACCGGGTCATTGAAGGCGAAATCAAGAAGCGGGAGGACGCCCGAAAGATCTACGACGCGGCCAAGCAGGCAGGTCAATCCGCCGCCCTCTTGGACCAAGAACGTCCCAACATTTTCACCCAGTCCGTGGCCAACATCATGCCCGGCGCCAAGGTCCAGATTCGGATCAGCTACGTTCAATTGCTGAAGTTTGAAAATGGCCAGTTCGAATTCAATTTCCCCATGGTTGTTGGGCCCCGATTTCTGGGCAACGCTCCCGACCCGGGCAAGATTGCTCCGCCGGTGACTCCCAAAGGGACCCGAACCGGGGCCAATATCGACATCACGGTGAATTTGGACGCGGGTGCACCCATCCAGTCCTTCAACTCGGTTCTTCACAAGGTTAACGTGAAGCGAGAAGGCGACGACCGGGCACAGATTAAGTTGGCGAAGGCAGACGAGATTCCGAATAAGGACTTCATCCTCCGTTACCAAACCGCCACCGATTCCATTCAAGATGCGTTCATTACGCATATGGGATCGAAGGGCGGATTCTTCTCGTTGGTCTTGCTGCCTCCCAAAGCGCCAAAGGCAACGCAAATCGCGCCGAAGGAGATCATCTTTGTGATGGATCAGAGCGGGAGTCAAAACGGGTTCCCTCTGGACAAGTCGAAGGAACTGACTCTCAAGCTGATCAAGACGCTTCGACCGGGCGATACCTTCAACGTCCTCGGTTTTAGCAACGACGTCCGATCACTTTGGCCATCTCCGCGACCAAATACCCCGGAGAATATGGCCGAGGCGGAGAAATATGTCCAGGCCATGCAGGCAAACGGAGGGACTCAACTACGTTCAGCCGTTGAGTCGGCGTTGATGGGACAAACCGATCCCAAGCGTCTGCGATTGGTGGTCTTCAACACAGACGGCTACGTGGGAGACGAGGCGGCCATTCTCGATTGCATCCAAAAGCGACGGGATACGTCTCGAATGTTCACATTTGGCATCGGAAACAGCGTGAATCGCTATCTGATCGACTCGATGAGTTTGGAAGGGAAAGGCGACGCGGAGTACGTCACCTTGGCAGAAGCCGCAGATGGCGCGGTGCAGCGCTTCATCGACCGCACCAGCACCCCCGTCCTGACCGACGTCTCGGCTAGATTCGAGGGTGTCCAAGTGGACGACTCGCTGCCGGAGGCGCTTCCTGATGTTTTCAGTGGGAAGCCGGTGGTCATCACGGGGCGCTACGCCACCGCGGGCCATGGCCGGGTGACCATCACCGGCAAACTCGGCGGTCAGCCCTGGTCCAAGACGATCGAACTTGATTTCCCGGCCCAAGCCAGTGCTCCCGCGCTGGAATCGCTGTGGGCTCGAAAAAAGGTGGAAGATCTGGAGCGGCATAACTACTTCGTGAGTACGCGGCCGGAGGTCGATCGCAACATCAGCGACGAGATCACCCGAATCGCCCTCGAATTCGGAATCATGACCCAGTACACCTCGTTCGTGGCGGTCGAAAAGAGAATCGTGAATGTGGGTGGCAAGCAAAGGACCGTTGCGGTTCCCGTTGAGCAGGCCGACGGAGTCTCGTTCCCAGCTCCCACGGGTCTTTCGCTTAACTATCGCAGCGCGTCTAGCGCGGGCTTGATGCGTGGCGGATTTGGTGGGGGAACCGTGACAGCGGCGAAGGCGCTTCCTGTCAACGAGAAGCTTAGCGATATGGCATTGGCCGATCCTAAAGCCCGCGAAAAGGCCGTGTATGAAACCAAGGTCGAAAAGTCGCTTCGCGAGGCGACGGGCAAGGTCGAGATTCAAATCCTCATGACCAAACTGGACGATGAGATCTTGGCCAAGTTGAAGAAGCTTGGACTGAAGATCGACGACTCGGACAAGGGGCTCAAAGTCGTCTTTGGTTCCTGCGACGCCAAGATCCTGAAGGAGTTGGCGAAGCTGACCGAGGTCGACAAGATCACCAAGCTCTAGTCGATCCCAATCCGCGTCTCCTCGTCCAACTGAGATGAGGGGACGCTTTTTTGTGGTTAGCCCTTCTGTAGAATATTCGAGAACATGCACCCCGCCCTCCTCGCCATCCGAGACGCCACGCTACAGACTTCGTTCGAGAACGATCTGTTTCTGGTGGGTGGCGCGGTGCGAGACGAACTTCTGGGGTTACCGCCGAAGTCCGATTTCGATCTGGTCACCCGAGGTTCCTCCGCTGAGTTAGCTCAGTTGCTTTACCAAAAGAAGGTCTCGACCATCTTTCCAGTGACCTACGAGCGGTTCGGCACCGCCATGGTTCAGGTGGCGGACGTGGCCATCGAGATCGTCACTGCAAGGAAGGAGAGCTACGACGAGAACTCTCGCAAGCCGCATGTGGAACCCGCGAGCTACGAGGACGACGCTCGACGTCGAGACTTCACGGCGAACACCCTTATGCGAAACCTGCATTCGGGGGAGTTGAAAGATCCCCTGGGAACGGGCATGGCGGACCTTAGCGCGAAAATCCTGCGCACACCACTTGACCCGGTCGAGACGTTTCGAGACGATCCCTTACGAATGCTAAGAGCGGTGCGGTTCCGTTGGCAACTGGGATTCGAACCTGCTCCGGGACTCTATGAAGCCATCCGCGAGACGAGAGATCGCCTCAAGATCATCAGCTTCGAGAGGATTCGCGATGAGCTTCTCAAAATGCTATCTCGTCCCACCGGACCGGAGGCTCTGGACGAGTTGCTGAAGCTGGGGCTCATGGAGACCATCGCTCCCGAATTCGAGGACATGGTGGGCGTGGAGCAAGGCAATTATCACCACCTGGATGTCTGGGATCACACCTTGCTTGTGATCAGGAACGCGTGGCGGGTCATGGGTGAGTCGGACGCCTCGGTTGACACTCGCGCCCTGATCCTGTCGGCGCTTTTTCACGATGTGGGCAAGCCCCCGACTCGCATCATCGATGAGGAGGGAAGGACCCGCTTCTTTGGTCACGAATCGGTGGGTGAGGAGATGACCCGCAAGATCCTCCGTCGTTGGAAACTCTCGGAGCGAGAGATCGATCCGGTAGCGCTGCTGGTCAAGAATCACATGCGCCTGGGGAGTTCACCTACCTTTAGCAAACCCGCTGCCCGTCGCCTGATCCGAGACCTGGGGGACTATGTGGAGGAACTCTTGTTGCTAGTCGAAGCGGACGCATCCAGCCTTCGTCCTGGGGTCCGAGCGCTTGATCTCGATCCGATCCGCGAGAGACTTTCACAGGTCTGCCACGAGACGCCCCGCGAGGTCCTGGATAGCCCCCTGACCGGTGAGGAAATCATGTCGATTCTGGGCATCCAGCCGGGGCCGGAGGTCGGCCGGTGGAAGAGTCTCCTCACGGAGCGCGTTCTCGACGGAGAGCTTGCGCCTGGCGATAAGCAGGCGGCTCGGCAATTGCTAACCGCGACCTAGATTGCAAGAGGGGCGGAACAGCGTCGGACCGCGGGCGAGCGATGGGACTCCATGCCATTCACAGACCTCTCTTTTTAGGAGTCATCCCACCGACGCCAACATTTTGCTCGGTGTTTGTTCGCGCTCTATTGATTTCAGAGCGCGATGTAGGCGACGTCCTCCAGTCGTACGCGCGTTGGTTTTGGCGGGGGCGCTCTGGGGTTGGTTGCGCTCACGTCAGGGGGACTGACGGCTACATTTCGCTCGGTGTTTATGTGCGCTCTGTTGGTTCAGAGGGTGATGTAGCCGACGGTCCTACCGTCGTGGGAGCGATCACCAAACCGAGCGCTCTGTTTCAGATCGCGCTAACGTCAGGGGGACTGACGGCTACATTTCGCTCTGTGTTTTTGTGCGCTCTGGTTTTACAGAGCGCAATGTAGGCGACGGTCCTACCGTCGTGGGCGCGTTGGTTTTGGCAGGGCGCTCTGGGGTTGGTTGCGCTCACGTCAGGGGGACTGACGCCTACATTGCGCTCGGTGATTATTCGCGCGTGATGTCCACCGAGTGTAATGTAGGCGACGGTCCTACCGTCGTACGCGCGATGGCCAAACAGGGCGCTTTGTGTCAGATCGCGCTCACGTCAGGGGGACTGACGGCTACATTTTTCGCTCTGTGATTATTCGCGCGTGATGTCCACCGAGTGTAATGTAGGCGACGGTCCTACCGTCGTACGCGCGATGGCCAAACAGGGCGCTCTGTTTCAGATCGCGCTCAGGTCAGGAGGACTGACGGCTACATTTCGCTCGGTGATTATTCACACGTTATGGAAAACCGAGCGCAATGTAGGCGACGGTCCTATCGTCGTACGCGCGTTGGTTTTGGCGAGGGCGCTCTGGGGTTGGTTGCGCTCACGTCAGGGGGACTGACGCCTACATTTTTCGCTCGGTGTTTGTTCGCGCTCTATTGATTTCAGAGCGCGATGTGGGCGACGGTCCTACTCTTTAAAGGAGCCATCTCACAAAATTTACAAAGTTGGGCAATACGGACCCAACTTGAACCACTCGTTCAAATTGGCCCGATGAGCGGGGCACTACGCATCGTGCCCATCGGTAAATTGAAGATATGCTTCGAAATCATATCCTTAAGATTTCAGGTCTCCTGGTCCTGACGGCGGTTATGGTCCCCGCATTCAGTCAGGATGCGAAGCCGGACTATTCCAAGCAGATTTTTAGCCTGGCGAAGCCGGTCCAACCACCCACCATCGAGATCGATGTAACCGATGCTCCCGAGGTCAAGCCTTGGGCGGAAGAGGTCCGCAAGCTCGCTGCCGAATGGTTCGTCAACATTGCGCAGATCCTTGACACTGACAACTACAAGCCGCCTAAGACGGTGACGCTGACATTCAAGAAGGGAATCGATCCTCCTGCGTATGCCGATGGCAAGGGCATCACGATCAAGGTCGAGTGGATCAAGGCCCATCCAGAGGATTTCGGGATTGTCATCCATGAAATGACCCACATCATCCAAAGCTACAATCGAACTCCTCGAGATACCGGTTGGCTGGTTGAGGGAATTGCCGACTACGTTCGCTGGTGGCGCTACGAGCCGGAGACTCCCCGACCGCACATCGACAAGGAAAAGGGAAGCTACCGAGACGCCTACCGCACCACTGCTGCCTTCCTGGCATGGGCGGTTGGTAAGTACGACCGACAACTTGTGCGAAAGCTCGACGGCGGTCTACGTCACGGAAACTACACGGCGGATATCTGGGAGAAGTCGACCGGCAAGAAGCTGGACGATCTCTGGGCCGAGTTCATCGCTCAGTACAAATTTTAAATTGATAGGGCTGGGTGGCTTGGCCACTCAGCCTTACAGTTCCAGTGGTCGAACCACCATAAGGCCATCGTTTACCTTTGAGTTTTTGAGGTAATCCGAGAGACGCGGGCCAAGAGTCACCTGCATCACCGATTTGGCTGACGAGGCATGAAGAAATCGGAGAACGCCCTCTTTATCCCGGTAGCACATGCCCGTGTGAGAGCAGTCCAGGCCCTCCATCGTTGTGGTGAGTCCGACGATGTCCCCCGTTTTTAAGAGCTGCTCGGCGTCAGCCACTCGTGCCGTGGGCAGGAAGTAGTTCTTGCGGGCATTGATCTCCGCTTCCGTTTTCGCGATTTCGGGCACCAGGTCGGGGTTCGCATTAAGCTGCCGATATTTGTCGGGGTTCTTGCTCATGAATCCAACGGGATGGGTGAAGACTTCAGCGCCCGGCAGATCCTGGGTGATCAGTTTGACCGTGCCTTTTTTGTCGTTATCAAAGAAGTAGTCACTGGCATAGTGCAGACGACTCACGTAGCCTTTCAACCGACCGTCGCGATATCGAATGCGGGTGATCTGCTTTTTGAATTCACTATCGGTGAGCCGTCCTCCCTTGATGGTTCGTGCCAAAGCAAGCGAGGCTTCGTAGAACGTGGCACAGTCCAATCCCGCCAAATTGATGACGCAAACCTCCTTGTCGTCAAAGATCTCGAAGGTGTGGGCCACGTACGGGGTTCCGACAAAGGTAAGACCGATTGTGCCAACCAACTCGCCCATCGGAAGTTTTTTCCAGTCTTTCTCCTTGGCTTCCGCCATCAGCTTGGCAAAGACATCCTTGCCCGTGAAGTAGTCCTCGTTCTGAGGGGACTGATGGGCAAATACTTGACCGGCACGCAAAGCGATAGGCGCGGCGAGGGCGAAGCGGAGAAAGTCTCTTCGGGTCATCACAGATTCTCAATTAGGCTGCGCAAGAGCGCGATTCCCGCCGGATTACGAACGAGACCCAAAGGCTGGACACCGAGGCCGCCTTGGGGACGCAAAGTCGAAATGTAGGCGGCGCCTCCGTCACCGGTGGCGCGAACCAGAACGGGAGATTCCGCATAGGTACGCGCATCGACGCGGTTGATCAGAGTCGAGATATTGTAGCCCGAAGGGAGGTTTTCCTGTAACCCTTTCAACTCTAGAACCCGGTCACCGGATAAGGCGAGAAGTCTCTCCCACTGTTCGGCGAAGGGCGCATTTTTAGCGAACTCGTACGCCGATTCTCTCCAGAAGGGAGCGGGTGCGGTGCCCGGTCCATCCAAAAACACCAGCGCATTCAGGCCAGCTGAGAGATGATCGGCCAACCCTTCGGTCGTGCCGACGAAAATCTTATGCTCTCCCTCCCCAACCTTTAGTCCGACGAAGTCGTTTCGAGGATCTTCGAGAGACCATCCCGCGAATTCCTCGGTCTCCGGCTCGACGAAAAAGTTCCAGGCATTGGCAGCCGGTCCAAACTCGACTTCTAATCGATAGGCGCCAGGCGTTTGGCAGACCCAGCTCAATTGGGCTACTTCCACTGAACGAAGGGGCTCTGCCTCCATCGATGGCTCTGCTCCTCTGGCCAAGACCTGTCCTTGGGAATCCAAGATGCGCCAAACAAGCCCGCTAACTTGGCCGGATTCAGAGTGAATGCCGATCCTGAAGAAGATCTGACCGACGAAATAATTAAAGGGATCCAAAAATCCGGGGCGGTTGCCGCCGTTGATCCAAGGTGGGCGTCGGACCGGGATGAGGAAGAGCACATCCGGGCCATTCCATGCCAAGCAGTCTTCGGGACGGTAGCGGGGACGGTCCCAGTCATCGAAGAATCCGGAAGTCGATATTGGGGTATCTCGCCAACCCGTGATCGCGTACCCAGAAATGGGATCGCGTGCGCGCACCCATTCATGCACGCACTTTCTCATGAAGAGTGCTTTCTCCGCGGAAGATTTCATGAGCCGCTCGTGTCGTTCATATTCGTCTCCGGTGGCAAGCGGACTTGTGCGAATAAATCCCGGTAAATCGTGCTGCCAGCGTACGCCTTGGTCGTTTAACTCGGACATGGAGGAGGCCCAATAGGGCATCTCCTCATGCAGCCGCGCGAGGTCTCGGTGAACGTCAATGTCGTTAAATTCACCCAGAAGGAGGGGCATCGATTGGCGAGGGCCGGGGAGAAGAGAGTCTAGAACAGAGGGATAGAAAGGCGTGTCGCAATAGGGATGGTAGTCATAGAACGACCCGAATTCCCGCAGATCGCCACCATACATTTCGGCGCCGCCTGAATTGTCCTTGACCAAGGGGCATCCGGTGAGGTTGTGGACGAGGTTCACCAAGTACTCGCGATACTCGGGAGGTGTGGCATGGCTCAGTTCGCACCCAACCGTCCAGACGATGATGTTGTCGTGGTGGCGGTATTGGCGCACAATTCGCTCCATCTCCTGTCCGATTTCTTCTAACTTGTGGGGGTCGGAGGTGGGATCCCAAAGAGGAAGTTCCAGCCATGCCTCCATTCCTTCTTCGCGCAGAATGTCGAGGTAAGCGTGAGAGGGAACCCAAAGGCAAAACTTGACCAAGTTGAATCCGAGCGCCTTCGCTTCCCGAACTTCGCGCCGAATGACTTCTTCCGGAGGATTGGTGTGCCCTAGTTCGGGATACCAGCCCCAGTGCAAAAGTCCGCGTATATAGAAAGGTTCGCCATCTACATAGATTTGGGACCCTTCCGCATAGACCCGAGAGCCTTCAGAGGGAGCAGGCGCATCGATTTCGCTTCTCTTGACGATTTCCACACGTCCGTGAATCCCGCCGAAAGTGTGGTAGACGTAAGGAAGAAAGCCGCTGGCCACGTCCCGTACCGGAAACTTCGATCCGCCATTTTTAGTGATCGTAACCTGGATTTCGACTTTCTTATTCATCCAGGCGTCGAGGGGGACTTCGAACGCATCCCACATACCGCGATGGGTGAGAACCTCCTTCCCATTGATGGCCACGATGGCTTCATAGCTCACCCCGTGGAAGACGAGGACAGCGGGTTCTCTAGGGACGTCGATGGTGGTCGAATAGACCACGGGGCCTTCGAAGGTAACCGGAACTTCTTGCTTCCATGCGTGTGGGATCAGAACCGACACCGGCTCTCCCTCGCCGTAGTGAACCTGCCAATGCGTGACGTACTCGTGCATCCTTGCCCGATTCTTGCACAAGAACGGTTTGCTGGTTAAAGTGCGAGTCTAACAAGGGCCACAAAGGTTGAAAGGAGGGAACCACGCCGAGCCCGGAAAAGTGTACAGGTGCGAAACAATGCCATCGAAACATCATTGCGAGACGGCAAAACCCTCAACCAATTAATGAACAATTTGGGAGCAATATCCGTAATCTCAACGTATATCCCCGAAGCCGTGAGCGCCTTTAGGCGTCACAATTCAAACTGTTCACGGAGGAACTCAATGCCCGCAATCTCAATTTTAGCCACCCTTGCCATGGCCCAATCGGCCTCGATGGCCAGCGCCGATGCCGCCCCTGCGGTGTCCGTCAAACTTGTTCGCGAACTCATGGGTATTCGACCCCTTGCCTTCGCTCCGGCTGCCACTGGCTCTTTGGTTGCGGTGACCTTGGAGAACCGCACTGTCCGCATCATCGATGCCAAGACGTCTCAAACAGTTAAGACTTTCGAAGGACATCCGCAGCCCGCTTACGCCGTTGCTTGGAGCGATGACGGTTCTTTTCTTGCCACGGGCGATGAGTCAGCCCGCATTTTTGTTTGGGACACGCGGACGGGAAAGAAGATCCAAACGATTTACGGCGATCACCAACGAGGGATTCAGAAGCTTAGTTTCAACCATGCACGCAATCTTTTGATCAGTACGGGTAAGGACGACAAGATCGACGTCTGGTCCATCCCCACCGGAAAGAAGGTCGGGCAAATTCTGGGGCAGGGTTCCAATCTATATGGGGGCGTGTTTAATCCCTTGACCGATATGTTTGTTGCGGCTACGTTGACCCCTAATGGTCGCATCTATCGGCAAACCAGCGCGGGGCCCAAAGTGGTAGGTTTCCTGACGAGCGTGGACCCACAGGGCGCGGTGGACATCTGCTGGAATAAGCAGGGAACCATGATCATGACGGGCGAGAAGAGCGGAAACGCCGTCATCTTCGACGCCAAAAAGATGAAGAAGTTAGGCACGCTTAAAGGGCACACGGACTGGGTGACTTCAGTTGCTTTCTCGCCAAACGGAAAGGTCGCTGCGACCGGCTCTTCAGATCGAACCGTCCGTCTGTGGGAGCCAAAGTCCCTCAAGCAGCTTGCCCTGATTGAGAATCAGAGTGGCGTAGGGTCTCCAGTCGCGTTCACGGCCGATGGTAAGTATCTCGTGACCGTAGGGGTGAGCGACTATATGCAGATCTACTCGCTCAATCCCGCCCAAGCGGACGCGACCAAGGCGCCCACCAAGGCTCCGGCAAAAAAGACGACCAAGAAGACGACCAAGAAGCGCGGCGGTTAGTAAGCGGACTGGTGAGTTTCGCCTAGAAATGCCCGCGACACCCGTGTCGCGGGCATATTGTTAAAGATCCGATGGAGGATCGGACCAATCTCCTCAACCGTGTTTGGCTTGAGAATTATGTCGGTCACCCCTACCTCCTTCGCCCTGACCTCGTCTTCGGCTCGGATGTAGCCAGACATGATGACGATAGGGGCAGAAGTTTTGACCTCTCGCATCTTCTTCACAACTTCAAACCCACTCATTCCGGGCATCGACACATCGCACATCACTGCGTCGAATTCGGTCGGGTTATCCAAGAATGCCTGGAGGGCAGCTTCCGGTTGGGTGTAGCCAAATACTTGATATCCCAGCCTGCCAAGCATGCGCTTGGCTAAGAACACCAGTTGCTCTTCGTCGTCAATGAACAGAATTCTTTCTCCATGGCCCTTTTGGGGAGGAGTGCTTTCCTGGTCCTGCATAGTAAGGGACTCCGCGATCTGAGGGAAGTAGAGGGCAACCTTGGTGCCAATACCGGGACGAGACTCAATGGAAAGTGTCCCGCCGACGGAAGCCATGATGCCGTGAACGACCGAAAGACCAAGACCGGTTCCTTGCCCCACCGGTTTGGTGGTGAAGAAAGGCTCGGCGGCGCGTACGCTCACATCGGGTGACATTCCCATTCCTGTATCGGTGACCGTGAGAATTACATAACGTCCGGGAGGCAGTCCCGTTTGTTGTAACACAGCGGGTGCTTGAATGTCCTCGGAAGAAAGACTCACCACGAGTTTGCCCGTTCCGCCTCTCATCGCATGTTCTGCATTGGAGCCCAGATTGAGCAGAATCTGGTGCATTTCCGTTGGATTCGATTGGACGAACAGATCTTCCTTGGGAAAGTCGGTTTGAATAAGAATCGTGCTCGGAAGGGTCGCTTGCAGCAGCTTAAGAGCATCTGACACCAACGGAGTGATCGAAAGGGGGGCTCGTTCGGAATCCGATGCTCGGCTAAACGATAAGATCTGCCGGACCAATTCGGCGGCCCGACGACTGGCCTTATTCACTTCTTCGATGTTCTCTAAGCAGGGATGTCCGGGCGGAAGGTCTTCGGAGATGATCTTTGCGTTTCCCCGGATGGCGGCCAAGATGTTATTGAAGTCGTGCGCGATCCCGCCCGCCAAGGTGCCGATGGCCTGCATCTTTTCCGATTGCCTGAGACGAGATTCTAAGTTGTTCCGCTCCGTGATGTCTAATAGCATCGTCACGCTGTGACTGAAGTTTCCGTCCTCGTCCAACACGGTTGAAGCATTGACCTGGACCCAGATCGGCTTTCCATCCTTTCGCAGATATCTCTTCTCTAGCTCAGCGATATTGGCGCGGGTCTCACAAAACACGCGAAAAGCCTCCATCGTTCGCTCAAGATCGTTGGGATGAGTGATGTCCATCACCGTCATCTGGGACAGCTCTTCCGCCGTATAGCCCAACATTTTTTGGAAGGCCAAGTTAGATCCGAGGAGTTTGCCGTCCCTAGCGATATTGATGATGCCAACCGGAGCGTGCTCAAATATGCTCCGGAAACGCCGTTCGCTCTCGGCCAAGGCGCGTTGAGCCGTTGCACGTTCCTGGACTTCTGATTCGAGGTTGGCGTTGGCATTTCTGAGTTCAGCGGTTTGCTCGGCCACTTGTTTAGAAAGAATCAGAGGCTGCCTTAGGAAGAAGTGAACCAGCGCCGTGAGTCCCAAAGCCACGACTAAGACGATAGAACTCTCGGCAAGGGTCGCCGGCATTGAGTACCAGCCTTGGCGGGGGGCAAGGCTCAAGTGCCACTTCCCGTTTGGAACATCGAAAGCATAGGACAGGGGATCGGTCAGATTGGAGCCGTGTGAAGATGCGAAAACGGACCGACTGCCTGTTTCCCTTGCGATATGCCACAACTGATAGTTGTAACCGCTAATTTCGAGCTTCTCGAAGTCGCTCGAATTCAACAACTCAGGAATGCCAATGACGACCGTGGCAAAACCCCAGAACTTGTCGGGTTCGGCAGAGGAGGAAAGGAAGATTGGGAGTCTTCCTACGACGGCGACACCACCTTGGATCAATTCAAAGGGGCCCGCCAAAGTCATTTCGCCTGTTTGTCGAGCCACAATTGCCGCCTGATTGCGCTTCGGATCTGCAAACAGCCGGTGGCCCATGGCCGCTTCATTTCCTTTGAGTGGGTGAATCGATTGGATCACTCCACTCGGAGCCAATTGAAGGGAACTGATGCCTCCGTAAACGTGCATCAGGTTCTCCGCAAACGAGTCAAATCGTTCGACTTTGCCGTCGGTCTGGTGGACGACGGCAGAGAGCGCGTAGGCGGCAGCAAGCGAGCGGGAGAGCCGGTCCTTCAGTCGCTCGGAGTATTCTGTGGCGGCGATAAAGCCGTTGTGGCGCTTTTGAGCAATGCGAGATCGTTCACGCTGCCATTCCAGCACTCCACCAAAGGCAAGAAGAACCAAAAATGAAGCCGCCGTCAACATCCATAGTCGTTTGGCAGTCATTCGTTTCTCCGTCGCTCTTTCTCCGGCAAGTAATTCGCGCAAATCGCGCTAAGTGTTAATGTATTTTCCTAAATTCTTGGCTAATTGTAGTCATGAGAACATCCAATCGCCAAGAATTGCGCAACATTTGGAGGCTAGTAATTATCCTTGCTCATAGACTTTGAATCTAAAGGGTACTGCGTTGTTGAAAATGTAGTTTCTGTGGCAAATGCAATGGCTATTGCCCAGGGTCTTGAATTGGAAAGATCGCTACGGAAAGGTGGCCACTCTCTTAGGAATTTAACCGTGTTGCCTATTGTCCAGGATGCGGCTAAGCTTCCACATCTAATTGAATTAGTAGATGAAGTATTGGGATTAAATAGTCGTTTAGTCCGAGCGATATTTTTCGATAAGGTACCGGGCGCAAATTGGTCGGTACCTTGGCATCAAGATCTCACGATTTGCGTCAAGGAAAAGCACGCTATTGACGGGTTTGGTCCTTGGCCCCCCAAGGACGGGGCGATTCACGTTCAACCGCCGGCGATCATTCTGGAAAAGATGTTAACGGCTCGCATCCATCTAGATGACTGTGGCGCTCAAAATGGTCCCGTACGCGTCGTTCCTGGTTCTCACCGACATGGAAAGATTGGTGAATCCGACATATCGGGATGGATCAAAAATGAGGTGGCTTGCGTGGGAGGGGTGGGTTCCGTTTTGTTCATGCGGCCCCTGCTGTTGCACGCTTCTTCGCCTGCGGTAAACCCCTCTCACCGCAGAGTTCTTCATCTCGAATTCGCCGCCGAAGACTTACCACTCCCTCTGGAATGGAATCCGTTTTAGCAAAACCCTAGTTCAATGGCCGGTTTTTTGACCGAGCCGGTCAAAAGCGGTAATTGGCTCAGGACAGAAATCAATCGGAGCGCCCAATCTCTTCTGTAGGTGGAGAGAGTTTGTTGCGCACGAACAAGGTCTTTCCTGTATTCGAGGTTGTATTCAGCAAGTAATTGCTGCAGGTCTAAGTGGATTTGTCTGCAAACCCACGGAGGAAGGTTAGATGTCTGAATTGGTTCGTGAACTGTCGCCGGAGTTGTTCCGGTTAGTGGAGCAGTATAACGGCTTCATCATCCGTGAAGAGCGCGATCAAGAGTGCTTTGGAAACGCTGAAGTTCAAGTGGAAGTTGGGAGCCTCTATCTGAGGGCTCTTCGCGACCGGGGGGTCGTGAGTCTTGACGTATCTGCTGACGATGTGAATTGGTATCGGCTGGATCTCCTTCTCAAAGTCTTGAATGCTCAAAAGGAGATGTCGCTCCCAATGTCCCCCGACGATCAAATCCGAGGATTCGAGAAAAAATTGGGCGAAATCCAGGCGTTCTTTATCCGAGTCGCCCGTTTCTTCAAAGCCGTACAAGCTGCCTGACCAGGTGGCTTCTTCCCAGGTTCGTTCGCTTCGCCAAAACCGGCGAAGCAACCGGGGAGATTCCGATGGTAGACTCCTAGATTGAATCTGAAGGATACGGAATGGCAGCGGCAGTTCAAATCGAGACGGTAAACATTACGATCAACGACATCGAGATCGCGGTCCCTAAAGGCGAGCTGATCGTTGAAGCAGTCAAACGATTGGGATTGGAGATTCCGATCTTCTGCTACCACCCCCGAATGAAGCCGGTCGGCATGTGTCGCATGTGCATCGTCGAAGTCGGTTTCAAGCAGCCGGATGGCACCGTTCGAAAGATGCCCAAGCCGCAAGCCGCCTGTACCCTGCCCGCTTCCGAAGGCATGGCCGTCTACACCGACACCGAGATGGTCCACCGAGACCGAAAGGGTGTCCTGGAATTCCTCCTCATTAACCACCCGCTGGACTGTCCGATCTGCGACCGCGGTGGCGAGTGCCCCCTTCAGAACAACACACTTTTCTACGGCCCGTCCACTTCCCGCTACGTGGAACTGAAGCGCCACGCGCCGAAGGCGTTCCCGCTGAGCAAGTACGTCACCCTGGACCTTGAGCGCTGTATTCAGTGCGGACGATGCGTTCGCTTTACGGAAGAGATCTCCGGCGACTCCGAACTGGCATTCCGATTCCGGGGCGCGAATATGCAGCCCTCGACGTTTGAACTCCGAGACTTTGAATCGAAATTCTCTGGCAACGTGATTGAGATCTGCCCGGTGGGCGCTCTCACCTCTGCCAAGTATCGCTTCCGAGCCAGGCCGTGGGACCTGGAGACCAAACCTGCGGTCTGCACGGTGTGCTCTAACGGCTGTAACGTCTGGTTCGACTACCGCGTGGGCAAGATGGTCCGCATCAATGGTCGAACGAACGAAGGCGTGAACGAGGAGTGGACTTGCGACAAGGGTAAGTTTGGCCACGAATTTTACAACTCCGAGGATCGGCTGTTGACCCCGCTCGTTCGTGAAGGCGACCAACTGGTCCCGACGGACTGGGCGCGCGTCTATTCCGATGTGATCCGAGCCTTCGCCAACGGCGGAGACAAGGTTGCCGCCCTCGGGGGAGCCGCGAACTCGAACGAAGATGTCTTCATGCTCAACCGGCTGATGACCGGCATCTTTGGCACTAAGAATCTCGACCACCGCTTTGAGCGAAACTTGGTCACCGGCGTCGGCGAGAAACTGGGCGTCTCGGAAGTTCAAAGCACCATCGCATCGCTGGAAGATGCGCCGTCGATGCTCGTATTCGGCACGTCCCTTGCTGACGAACTTCCCATCGTCTTCCTCCGCGTCCGCAAAGCTTGGTTCAAAAATGGCGCCAAGGTCGTGGTCGCTCACCACGCCCCGACCGATGCCGATTCGTTCGCCGAAGTCATCCTTCGTTACAAGGAAGGGACCGAGGCCGCCGTGGCTAGCGGATTGCTTTCGCTCCTGGTGAGCGCAGGGAAGGCCCAGGTTCCTGCCGCCACCGCTGACGCGATCAAGCCTTTCACTCCAGAACACGTGGAGCAGCTTTCCGGCGTCCCTGCCGAAAAATTAAGAGTCGCCGCCGAGCTTCTGGAAGGCGCCCCCATCATCACCACCCGATCCATGTATAACCAAGCCAGCGGTGTTGACGCTCTGGAGGCTTTGGCGGGTCTGGCGATGGTGACCAACGGAAAGTTCAACTGCTACAGCCTTCAGGCCAACGCCGAGGGAGCGACCTTGCTCGGCACGAAGGAGGGAATGCACACCCACCAGATCCTGAACGCCGCGGCCGCTGGCGAGCTCAAGGCTCTGTGGCTGGTCAATGTCGATCCGTTTGCTCTTTATCCCGACCGAGAACTGGTCCAGCAAGCGCTTGAAAATGTCGAGTTCCTTGCCGTTCAAGGCACAGTGGCCTCGGAAGCCATGCACTATGCCAGCGTGGTCCTGCCGCAGTGCGCCCCGGCCGAAATGGACGGAACGTACACGAACGTCGAGCGACGCGTCCAGCGCATGCGCCCCGTCTTGAAGCCGAAGGGCTCCACCAAGCCGGGCTGGAACATCTTCTCCGAGATCGCCGTCCGCCTTCGCCCCGCAACCCCGTTCTTCAATCCAGGTGAGGTCATGGCCGAGATCGCCAAGGAAAACCCGGCGTTCGAAGGAGCAACCTATGACAAGCTTCCGGCTGAAGGCTTCGTGATCCGCTAAAGGGAACCCTTTACGCACTTAAGGCGGTTGGTTTTGCTATGACGAATGTTCGCAAATGGCAATGGCGACCGTCTTTGACATTTTTGGAGGCGGCGGTTGGATTCCTGATGATGTTGAACTTGGGAGTCCTTGTGTGCCTCGTGTTATCGGTATTGCTGAGCGAACTTCCGTGGGTGGAATATGTCCCCCGGTGAGCGCTCCGAGGACGCCATTCGTCGAGCGGTCCTCACGCACCGCATCCGAATCTTGACCTTGAGTCTCGCCGCGCTGACCGTGGCGCTGGTCGCATATCGCATATTTGACATGTCAGGAGGCTGGCAACGGGTGCTTCCGCCGGAATGGGCGGTCGAGAAAAAATAAAAATGGGACCCACCTCGTAGAGGTAGGTCCCGTAAAGAGTCGGATCGGTTTACTTGATCTCGACCTTTCCGCCGGCTTCTTCGATCTGCTTCTTGATCTTGTCGGCGTCGTCCTTGCTTGCACCCTGCTTGATAGGCTGCGGAGCGCCGTCGACGAGGTCCTTGGCTTCCTTGAGGCCGAGACCCGTGAGCTCTCGGACGACCTTGATGACGTTGAGCTTGGCATCGCCAGCCGAAGCGAGAATGACGTCGAACTCAGTCTTCTCTTCCTCAGCAGGAGCAGCGGCTCCGCCACCCATACCGGCGAACATGGCGGGGTTGAATCCGGCCATGGGCGCGGCGGCGGTGACGCCGAACTTGTCTTCGAGAGCCTTCTTGAGCTCGCTGAGCTCAAGGGCGGTCATGTTGCTGATCTGATCAACGATGGTTTCAACTGCGGTGGGCATTGTGTTTTCCTTGGTTGCGGGTTAACGGTTGGGAGCGCTTACTCAGCGGTCTCCTCAGAATTCGTTTCGGCGGGAGCAGCTTCGGCTTCGGCAGGCGCTTCAGCGGCGGGAGTCTCCTCAGCGGCGGCCTCTGCGGGAGCTTCGGCGGCTTCGGAAGCGGGTGCTTCTTCAGCGGTCGGCTCGGGCAAGGGGCTGCCTTCTGCTACCTTGTCGGCCACGGCGCCAATAACGCGGATCGGATCTGCGTACAGGGCTTCGATGGTGCCAACGAGGTTGGTGAGCGGCGCGGCAATGGCTCCGATGACCTGCGAGATGAGAACATCGCGCGGTGGGAGTTCAGAGAGCGCCTCGACTTCCTTCGAGGTGAAGGCCTTACCGGAGAAATAGCCGCCCTTGACTTTGAGAATCTTGCTGGACTTCGCATAATCGAGAAGAACCTTGGCGCACTCGGCTTCGTTTTCGAAGACGAACGCAACTGCCGTCGTTCCGTTGTGGAACTCATCCGGCATGTTGGTGACATCGTCACCGGCGGCAAGGCGGAACAAGGTGTTCTTGAGGACGTGGATCTCGCCACCCTTCTCTCGAAGGGATCGGCGAAGAGCCTGGACCTCTTTCACCTTGAGCCCGCGATAGTCCGTGAAGACTACGCCGACCGATTTGGAGTACCACTCCTTGGCCTGCTCAATTGTGCGTGCTTTATCTGCGGTTGGCATTTTTGTATTCGCACCTTTCCCGTTCGAAAACGGGAGTCCTGAAGAAAACAGAAAAGGCTTCCGCAGGAGGTAGATGCGGAAGCCTTGTGTGACCCTGATGGTCGTTCAAACACCGTAAAACGGCATTCGACAAAACTGTCTCAATCATCCCCTCGGCGGGCCGATCTCGTATAGATCGATTAGGGCGCTAAGCCACCTGCTGTCTTCAGAGTGTCCAAACAGTATGGCACAAGATTCCTGACCCGCGCAATGGCAGGACTTTCCGCCTTGTTCTCGAATCAGAATAGGAAAGAGGTAAAGCCGATGTTGGCCCTAATCGCGACCGCCGCCATGCTCACCACCCCCGCCCGTCCCACCGTTCTCATCGTCACCCACACCACGGGTTACCGCCACTCGTGCATTGAAATGAGCACGGAGATTCTCACCCGCATCCTGAAAGATGAGATGGACGTGGAGACGGCGAAGAATGGGGAAGAGGTCAAAGCCAAACTCTCGCCCGAAGCTTTGAAGAAGTATTCCGCCGTAATCTTCAATAGCACCACCGGAGATATCGGTATCCCAGACATGACCGCTTTCCTGAACTGGGTAAAAGAGGGTCACGGCTTCGTCGGCATCCACAGCGCCGCCAATACTTGCCAACCTGAGCAGATGAAGGGAGACGCGTCGTTCATGGACATGCTCGGTCTCAACTTTAAGGGGCATGGCAACCAATGCGAGGTTGTGCTCAAACTCGAACATCCCGAGAACCCCGCCATCAAACCGCTAGGAGGCGCCTGGAAAGTGAAGGATGAAATTTACCTTTTCCATCCCCACAGAGACGGATCCATCCGCAATCGGGGAACGGTCCTCCTGTCCCTTGACACCCACCCGCCCGACGGCGCTCCCGAAGCCGGACAACCCGAAGATGTTCCTCTTGCTTGGGTGAGACCCTATGGCAAGGGAAAGGTCTTTTACACTGCGCTCGGCCATCGAGAAGACCTGTGGGAATCTGAGAAGTTCCAAGCTCATGTGAAGGGCGGGATCTTGCAGGTGGTCAATATCCAACAATAGTCTGAAAGAGAAAAAGCGATGACGCACGAGCCTACGCAATTCTACGGCGGTGTCAAACGAGTCAAGTTTGAAGGATATCCGTCTTTCTCAGAATCAACAACTCGAGGGGCTATCGAGACTCTAAGATGGTCATCTATTAAGCTTCTATGCGTTCGAGAAATTGCGGAAGAACAACTTAAAGCGTTTAATCCGAATTTGGATGCAGAAAGGGTTTCTGAAGCCGCTACAGATATCGCCGCATATCTTCAACAAGCTCTCGACTTTTATTTGAGTTCTCATACCACAAGTGAAAGCACTAGGCCTCTGTATCTTTACTACTGTTACATGAATATTGCTAAGGCTATTGTGGAGTTGAGAAACCCTGGTCTAAGGCTTAGGAAACTTGTTCATGGAATTTCTAGGCAAACGAGTGCCTCTTCATTTTTGGATGAGTCCATAGAGATCAAACAAGAGGGGATCTTTCCAGAACTTATTTCGATACGCAAGAATTTTGCTTGGGGGCGACGATCGCACAGAATCGCCATTGTGGATTTACTTTCGTCCATGCAATCAATCACTTCAGAATGTGATCTTGTGTTTGGAAAGTCGTTTTCTCCTACATATATCCTTGATCCACTATTAGTAATTGACCCCAACGTTAATGAATTCCGATTTGAGTTTTCTGTCTCTACGAGCCAGTTAAAATCAGATGAATCGAGTCGTTCTCTTATAGATGTTCTCGCCAACGCTGGCGTCAGCATTGAAGAACTCGGAATCACAAAAGTCTCTAGGAAGCTCTCCCCTGGAATGTCTGTTGGCGTTGAATGCAGATCATACAAATCAAGCGATTCATGGCCCTACAAAACAGATTCGGAAGCCTTGGACTTCACCGCGAAGTTGTTTCGACAAATGGGCGCCAGTTACCGGCAACATTCTGGCGGGAATGGAACCGAACTTTACCGATATCTGGATCTTTCGGAGTGGATGCCAAAGTGGTGCAGGTTAGATCAAATGGAAATCGCGTATCTCGTGATGTACTGGTTTGGAAGCATTGTTCGATACGATCCTGCAAGGTTGAAGGTCTACCAAGAATCAAAAGTCTGGCACGTTTTGGAGGGATTTCTACACGAGTCTGTGGTTGAAATTTGGGATGACTTTGACTGGGCATTGCACAACAAGTTGTCGGTGATTTCTCGTGCCCTGTGATCTTTCGACTATGCTCACAACTTGAGTGACTCATTGGAGTCAAAGGGGTGGGTTTCTTGTCGGACCGCGATTCATCAGAACAGAACTTCACGGGCATGAACCCATCGTTGGTTCAGTTCCTGCTTGTCACGCAGCAAGAGACAGCCCTTAGAAACGCCCACCTGGGGCTGGATGCATTGGAGAACCAGATGATGGGATCGGTGGATATCGTCCTTGGGCTTTTCCAACATCAGCACGAAATGACGGACCGTTGGTGCGGCGCCCTGTCGGTAGACCAAGAAAAGATTCTCGAACTCCTGAATTCGGTTGGTGATACCAACGAGCCCGCGCCGGAACCTAATGCCTTCTCTGCCGAAGCAGCTGAACTCGATCCCGGGGCAAAACGGATGCTTCAAAACAACCGCGTCGTTTCTTCAGTGGTTCGCGATGCGCTCAAGAGGATTAAACACCACGGAAAGCAGACCGGTACTCAACCCAAGATTGGCGATCTTGCCGTTGCCTTGCTGGAGGGCGAAGGGGAAGTGCGGGACACGGTCCTGCAAGTCGTTTCACCCGATGAACTAGAGCGTTCTCTCTCCGTGCTCAAGGAAACCCCCGAGAAGCCCGTTGATTTCATGGCGGCAACCATGAGCAACATGCGGGGACTTCTCGACAAAATGTGGCCCAAACTCCAGGAAGAAGCGCTGAGTAACCGTCCCGAATTGGCACGAGCCCAAGCAGTTAAAGATGAACTGTACGAGCAGGACCCCAGCCGGTATGAGGAGCGACTTCCTCTCTCGGATGCCTACTCCCGAGAGTTGCCGGAAGGAAAGGAGTTTCTAGCCCTTACCGGGCTGTGTCTCCATGCCGCAGGCAACGAAGCGCGAATCCGTAAAGCGCCCTTCGTCACGCTAGACCACATGATCGCCGCGCTGCTTCAGCCAGGCACGCATACTTTTGACTTCCTGGAATCCCGGGGGATCGATCCCGAATCCTGGTACAAGCAACTCGATAAGCGATTGGCTCGCCAAGAATCTGGGCCCAGGTGGCCAGAAAACTCGCGAGATCTGACCATGAACCTTCCTTCCGATCAAAAGATGGAGACAACCCGCCCCATCTCCGAGATCGATTTTGACAATTTGCCGAGAGAAGAGATCCTCAAGTTCTATCAGTCCAAGCCGACTGGTGAGGAGTTTTCGGACCTCCACTTTCTCAAGGCGGTTTTGAATGAACCGCAAACCCTTTCCCATGGTCTGCTGACTTCTGCTGGCCTCACGGCAAGCGACTTCTAGAAGCGCGTTCCCACCCAAATCGTCGTTGGTACCGGCGACGGTCCCAGAATAGTGCTGCCCTCCACGTAGAAGTTCTTAAAGTTCGCCCCCACCAGCAGCTTCGCGCCGAATCCACTGCGGTGGTCGCCATGATCGCTGGTGAAGTAGTAAGACAATCCCACCCCGGCGTAGGCCAGGGAGAAGTTCTGCATGCCTAAGAGCGAGACGGCGTTTCCTCGCCTTGCGCCGCCAAGGTCATCGGGCCGACTCCATGCCTCGGCATCGAACCGAAGCACCGGAAGCAACGGGGCTTTGAAGGTCACATCCACGCCCGCTGCTACCGTGGTGTCATGCCAGTTTCCAACCCCGAGCCGGAGTCCGATCCGGGGGCGCTGAAAGAAACTATCCGCGACGGGAAGCTGGACCGGTTCGCTGGCGAGGGCAGGCACAGCCATGACGGCCAGCGCGCTGAGAGCGATGAAAGCCCTCATCGCTCCGGCTCATCCGGTAGATTCGGCCTTTCCGGCTCGGGAACCTGTGGCGGGTCTCCGACCCCGGGGATGTGATCGGGCTCAGGCTCGACGGGTCCTGGGATGGGTGGCGTGGGCATCGGCGTCTCGGGAGGCATGGGCGGAACCGGCGGCCGGGGGCTTGGTTGACCGGGATCCGGTTGAATGGGATGATCGGGTCTCATATCTTGTCAGACTTCCGGCGTTGACAAACGGTTTCGCCTGCCATAATCCTGACGATGTCGTACAAAGTCGCCGTTCTCGCCGGCGACGGAATCGGGCCTGAAGTTACCGCCGAAGCCGTCAAAGTTCTTAAAGCCACCGGAGTCTCCTTCGAATTTGAAGACGCCCTCGTTGGAGGCATTGCCTACGATGAGAAAGGTCACCCGCTTCCCCCGGAAACGCTCGACCTCTGCAAGAAGGCGGATGCCGTTTTGCTGGGTGCGGTCGGCGGCCCCAAGTGGGATAAAGTTCAGCCTGCGAGCATGCGACCCGAGGTGGGTGCACTGCTTCCGCTACGGTCCGAACTCAACCTTTACGCTAACGTTCGACCCGCCAAGACGCTAAAGCCTTTGCTTCAGGCCAGCCCGCTCAAGGGTGCAAATGGAATGATCGATCTGGTCGTCATGCGCGAACTGACCGGCGGCATTTACTTTGGTCAACCACGAGAACGACGGGATAACGGGACGACGGCGGTGGACACTTGCATCTACTCGAAGCATGAAGTCGAGCGAATCGCCAAGCAAGCCTTTACGATCGCACGACAACGCCGCCGCGAGATCGTCAGCGTCGATAAAGCAAACGTGCTGGAAACAAGTCGTCTCTGGCGTGAAGTGGTTACCGAGATGGCGGAGCAAAACAAGGATGTGAAGGTAACTCACATGCTGATCGACAACGCTGCGATGCAACTGGTACGCAACCCGCAGCAGTTCGACGTGATGCTGACGGAGAACATGTTCGGCGACATCCTTTCCGACGAGGCTTCCATGATCACCGGCTCGCTAGGCTTGTTACCCTCCGCTTCGCTGAGCGATCCTAAGGACGGCAAACTTTTTGGATTGTATGAGCCGATTCACGGCTCAGCGCCCGATATCGCCGGTCAGCAAAGGGCCAACCCTTTAGCCGCGATCCTGAGCGTCGCCATGATGCTCCAGTACACCTTTGAGGATTTGGACAACGCGGGACGAATCGAGCGCGCGGTCGAGGCAGTCTTGGAAGATGGTCTGCGCACCGCCGATATCTTCGAGAAGGGAACCAAGCTGGTTTCGACCCGAGAGATGGGCGACGCCATCGTCACAAAGCTGAACTGACCCTTGTGCGTCTACGTCGCAGATTCCGAAGGACAGCGCGTTCGCTGTGTTTCGGAATCTGCACGGGTTGGTAGTTACCCATTGACCCTGAGAAGAGCCAGGCTAGGGTACGAGCCGATCGAACTCATCTGAGAATCTCCGCTTTGCTGAGATGCAGGCTCGGCAACGATGCCATTGAGAGTCTGGCCGTGCCAGGGTGGACGGTGCCAGACGTTGAGCATCTCGGTACAACCGAGAAGGGCTAGCCTCCGCCGGAGTTTGATCCAGAGGATTGCTGGCTCGATTGTGAGCTTCCGGATTGTTGGCTGGACTGAGATCCGGAACCAGGCTTGCCCTGCGGCGCCATCACCGTCCATGCTCGAACCTCGTAGGTCAACGCCCCGGAACTCACGGCAGGGTCGTTCTTGGCGATATTGTTGGCTTCGTCGTCGCTCTGAGCCAAGACCAGCGCCATCGAGCCAGGCAGGTCTCGCCAGGGGCCAAAGAGCAAGACTTTGCCCTTCGATTGCAGTTCTCCCAAGTAGTTGGTATGGCTCTGAAATGCCTTATTCGAGTCGGCAGCGCGGCCCGTCAAGGAGTAGAGAATCGCATGAGTTGGACGACCATCGAAGCCAAAACTCATCCCATTTGCGCCACCACCAAACAGCCGATTCATCATGTTGCCAGCTGAAGCCGAGTTGCTGCTGGACGAGCGGGCTGAACTGGAACTGGAAGCGGAAGAGCGACCGTTTTGACTCTGTGAATTGCTTTGGCTCTGAGTGTTGCTTTGTGCCACGACCAATCCGGCCAGAAAGAGAATGGCGCAGGCCAAAGTCCATCGGTTGTGATTCATATCTTCAAATCCTCCATCACTCGAAACGCGGCGAATGGCAAGCGAAATACACAAGCCGTATTCCAATGAAGATTATTTTACGAATTAATTCGTAAAACACCAAGGATTATTTTCTTTTGTTTAACCCCAGGTTAACCATTCGATCCTGAAGCATGATTCACTATAAGACAAGGCGTCGTAAGAAGCGGCGGCAAGCCCTAACGGTCGAAGGAGTGGGAAGCCCTAGACCCAGGAATCACCCAAGCGTGTCGTGGGCAGTCCCAGGGCGCGATGGCAGGCAGGTCCTGTGACATAACCCATGGCAATCAATCAAATTCCCACCGGATCGGGCCTTGAAGAGAAAGCCGTAACCGCCACGCGAGTTGCTTCCAAGGAGTCGGTGCTTTGGCCCGTGCTGACGGTCGTCTTGATGGTCGTCGGCTATTCGGGCTACTACCTCTGTCGTTCTAACCTTAGCGTGGCGCGTCCCTTGATCCTTGACGAGTTCAAGGATCTAGATAAAGCCAAGATTGGGCTGATTGCCTCGGTCGCCACTGTTCTTTATGCTTTTGGGAAATTCTTTCACGGTTCTCTGGCGGATCGACTGGGAGGCCGTCGGCTCTTTCTCTACGGAATGGTCGGCGCGGTTCTTTTCACTTTCTTCTTTGGCCTGAGCAGCGGACTATTGGCGTTCGGCATCTTTTGGAGCGCCAACAAGCTTGTTCAAAGCGCCGGATGGGTGGGAATGGTCAAAATGACGTCTCGCTGGTTCTCCCACAAGACCTACGGCCGAGCCATGGGAGTGATCAGTCTCAGCTACCTGTTCGGAGATTTCTTCTCACGGTTGCTTCTCGGGCAGCTTATCAACCACGGACTAGGTTGGCGTCAGATTTTCTTTGTGTCCGCCGCTATCCTGGGCGCCATTGCTATCCCGTGCTGGATTCTGCTGAGAAACGCGCCCGGCGACCGAGGGTTGCCCGAGCCGGAAGCAGGGGACAAAACGCTATTTCATCGAGACCGACCCCACAAAATGCCTCTTGGCCAGCTCTTAAAGGTTCTCTTTAAGAGTCGCGGCTTTTGGACGGTTTGTACGCTATCGTTCGGCTTTACCTTTATGAGGGAGACCTTTAATGAATGGACCCCGACCTACCTGCACGAAGTTGGGAGACTTTCCACGGGCGACGCGGCTCAGGCTTCCTCGCTGTTCCCATTGTTTGGAGGTTTTAGTGTCCTTGCCGTGGGTTGCCTGGCGGATCGGCTCAGAAATCGAGCTCTGCTGATCACCGCGGGTCTGGCCCTGGGCACGATCGGCTTACTTCTGTTGGGGCTCAATCTGGTCACCGCGCCCATGGCCATCGTTGCCCTTACCGCGGTCATCGGATTCGTTTTGATTGGCCCCTACTCACTGCTGGGCGGGGCCATTTCACTCGACTTCGGGGGAAAGGATGCGAGCGCTACGGCTTGCGGCTGGATCGATGGCATCGGTTATGTAGGGGGAATCCTGAGCGGCTACGTCATCGCGGAAGTGGCTGAGCAGGCGGGATGGAAATCAGCGTTCCTCATTTTAGCGGCAGTTTCGGCACTTAGTTGTATCGTGGCGGCGTTCTACCGAAAGGCAGAAACGGCCTAAGCTTCACTGTGCGACTGGTTCACCTAACCGATATCCACGTTCAACCTGAGCGCGACGCCTTCGAAGGGCTCGTGAGAGCTTTTGAAGTTGCGTTCGCTCTTGATCCCACACCCGAGGCTTTGCTGATAGGGGGCGATACGGTGATGAACACCGTAAGCGCTGACTGGGATCGGGCGAGTCAGCTCTGGGAGTTGTGGAACCGTGCGCGCTCACAGTTTCCAGCAATTCCTACTTTCGCATGTCTAGGGAATCAGGACGTCTGGGGATGGAATCAAAAGGCGAGCGGATGTACCGGGAGTGAGCCGATGTTTGGCAAGCGTCTCGCCATGGATCGATTGGGCATGTCTAGCTCTTACGGCGCGTACCGTTTGGGGCCATGGAGAATCTTGGTGTTGGATTCCATCCAACGTGGAGGCAAGCATGGTTTCGAACCGATGTTGGGAGCTGAGCAATGGGCCTGGCTAGAGAACGAACTGTCCGCTGACCGGCTCACTCCTACCCTCGTTTTGTCGCACGTGTCGATCGTCCCAGGGCCAATCGATCTTTTCGCGATGAACCTTATGGGGCCGAATGAAAAGAATATTTGGCCATTGCCGCGTCACCAAGTCCATGTGGATAGCTATCGTCTGCACAGGGCGCTTTCAGCGGCTGGAAACGTCCGTCTCTGTCTCACAGGACACACGCATGCCTCTCAGCGCATTGATCTAGATGGAGTGACCTACTTCAGCGGTCCGTCCGTGTCGGGCGCTTGGTGGAGAGGGGAGTTCCTGGGAAATCCAGCGGGACTAACCGTCGTGGATCTCTCCGATGACGGAGAATTCAGACTCCGCGTCGTGGCCTGTGATCAAGAGAGCATTAAGGATTAACCTTGAGCCGGGTTTCATCGTGATTCCTTGAGATACACTCAAGGTGTCGCCGAGAGAACCGGCGGCGAACGTTCTGAACGCGGTGCAGGAACCCGCGTTTGGGAAGAGTCGGATCGACCGCTCGCATGATTGACCTTAATTCCAGTTCTCCCTCCCTTTCTATCTCTCCGTCGCGCCAATTCCTGTTCGATGCCATCGTGGTTGGCGCAGGCATCATAGGGCTTGCCCACGCCGCGCTCCTAGCCCGTCAGGGCAAACGGGTCTTGGTTTTGGAGCGAGAACAGCGTGCCATTGGCGCATCCGTCCGGAACTTTGGCATGATTTGGCCCATCGGGCAACCGCTTGGACCGATGCGTGACATGGCGATGCGCAGTCGCGATCTCTGGAAAGAGATCCTGGACGAATCGGGCACTTGGTATGAGGCCAAAGGATCCCTTCACCTTGCCTATGCTGACGACGAACTTGAAGTTTTGAGAGAGTTCGTCGATTTGGCGCAAGAGGAGCCGGAAGGTCCGGCCATTGTCTCTCCGGAAGAGGCAAGTCGGATGAGTCCGCCGATTCGGCAAGAGGGATTGCGAGGGGCGATGTACAGCCCGAGCGAACTGTGCGTTGATCCTCGCCTCACCGCCTCGTCCCTAACTCGCCATCTCTCGGAGCGGTGGGATGTGACCTTTCGCTTTGGCATGTCAGTCACCGACATTCGCTCCGGGATTGTGAAAGTGGGTTCAGAAGTCTTTGAAGCGGACGAAGTCTTTGTCTGCGTGGGACCCACTCCAGGCGACCTCTTCCCAGAGTTGCTGTGGGATCGGGGAGTGAAGCTCTGCAAGCTTCAAATGATGAGAGCCCGTCCCAAGTCGCCGAACTATCGAATCGGCCCTCATCTTTGCGCGGGTTTGACGCTCTTGCACTACAACAATTTCGAACCGTGTCCATCGCTGTCATGGGTTCGGGATCGGTTCGCATCCGAATTGCCGGAATACCTGGAGAATCATATTCATCTCTTGGTATCTCAACATGGTGATGGCGCATTGACGATTGGGGATTCGCACGAGTACGGCCGTAGCTTTGCGCCGTTCTCGGACGATCGTATCGATCAGCTCATCCTTGACTATCTGGACACATTCTTGCCCTGCGAGGAATTTGAGATCGTCCAGCGCTGGCAAGGCTTTTATCCCAAGCATCCCACGGAATCGTTTCTTGTTGAGTCGCCATTCCCCGGAGTGACGGTCGTCAATGTCCTCAGCGGCATCGGGATGACCCTTTCGTTTGGCCTCGCCGACCATGTGCTCAAATCGGAGGTTCGAGCGTGAAGATACAAGCGGTAATTTTTGACCTCGCCGGAACTACTGTGCAGGATGACAATTCGGTTGTCAAGTGCCTGGACGACGCCTTAAGAGCGGGTGGATACGAAGTCGCTTTTGCGGAATTAAACGGACGAATGGGAATTCCGAAGCCCTTAGCCGTTCGGCAAGTGGCGACGGGGGCCAGCGACGAGGAGATCGAAGCGATTCATGCCGATTTCCAGCGCCGAATGATCGCCTTCTATCGAGAAACTCCTGATGTGAAAGAGATTGAGGGAGCCTCCGATACCTTTCGTTGGCTCAAGTCGAAAGGGATCAAGATTGGTCTCGATACGGGCTTTGATCGAGCGACGGTAGAGGTACTTCTGAACCGTCTCCCATGGCAAGGGCTCATCGATGCCAGTGTCACCAGCGACGAAGTCGAACGAGGACGTCCCCATCCCGACCTCATTTTTGAAGCGATGAAACGCCTGGGCGTTTCCGATGTAGAGGCCGTTGCTAAAGTGGGGGATACGCCGTCTGATCTGGGCGAAGGAACCTCGGCGGGGTGTGGCATGGTAATTGGCGTGTGGGCAGGTACTCATACCCAAGAACAGCTCTCGAGCTACCCTCACACGCACCTGATCGAGTCGGTGGCCGACCTGCCTTCCTTGCTTGAAAGACTTGACGTCTTGGCGTAAAGGCGCGCTCCGGTTAGACTGACGGTGTGAGATTTGGCGTCTGCTGTAATCCCGACCGAGCCAAGGCCGTCCTGGAGGCGGGTTTCGACTATGTGGAGGCGCCTGCTCTCGCGGTGGCGACGGGTGTTGTTCCTCGAGGAACCGAAGTCACTAACCTCTTTGTGTTTACGGATCTCAAACTGGTGGGTCCGGAAAAGGGAGACATTGGTGAATATGGACGAGATCTGATTCCCAAAGCGGCTCAGCTTGGAGTGCAGGTCATGGTGATCGGAAGCGGGGGTGCTCGCCGGGCCCCGGAGGGGTATTCGGTCGAGAAGGCAACCGAAGAATTTCTTGAAGCCATCCAAACGATGCACTCGATCGCCCAACCTCTTGGTGTCACCGTCGCCCCGGAGTCGCTGAGAAGGGAAGAGACAAACGTGGGGAACGATCTGGGTGTTTTGGCTGGAGAGCTTGCTGCCCGCGGGTGCGCCTTCACCGCCGATTCCTATCACGTCTTGGCGCAGCAGGGAGGGAAGAAGCCTACGGCGGCCTTTTGGAAGAAGGAGGTCCCGTTTGCACCTGCTCACGTTCATCTTGCCACACGCGAAAGAACATGGCGAGTGGCAGAGGACCCCGCGCTTATACCTTTCGTTGCTCGACTCCGAGACCTGGGCTACGACGGAAGGGTGAGTTTGGAAGTGCGCTGGGACGATTTCGAAGGGGAATTGACTTCCGCGAGGGAGCAAATCGTACGTCTTTTCAGTTCCTAGCAAATCTCTCGATTCAGTTGAAACCAACGCTTCCAAAGATTGAGAATGTAGCGCTTTTGGCGTGTAGATGAGGCGAACGCGAACGAGACTTGGTGGAAACCTAAAGTTTTTTATCACTTTTTTCGGGCCTACCCTAATGAGGGGGCGTAGACTGCCCGATACCAAATGTAGCGACGCAACGTCTGCGACAGAAAAGGGCACGGTAGAGGCGACTCTACACACGCAAAGCCTAAGGGTCTCGAGACCGCCGAGGGGAAAAGCTCTAAGGAAGGACGAGAAAGCCGGGTTACCTGTCTGAGATCAGCTCGAAGGTGATAAGAACCATGCGGATATCAGACAATGAAGTGAAAAAGATCCTCGATGGCCAGTCCATCGTTGACGAAATCGTGCATATCGGGAAGGAATCGGACCGCGAGGCGGACGAGAAACTGACCGCGCAAGTAACGCAAAACGTCCTAGAGATGGGCGACAGGGAAGACCTGGTCGCGGATTTGAAGGCCCGGATTGAAGCCGGAACCTACAACCCAACGGGCGATGATATCGCGGATGCGATGATTCGACGTTCCATCGCCGATCGAATTCGGTAGTCGCGTAGCCGCATGGCTCCGCGCTGCCGAAGCCGGAAATTATACAAAGAGGGCTTGAAACGGCGCCCGCCGTCTCAAGCCCTTATTTGCGTGGTCAGTTCGTTGGCCAAGTCCGCCATGACAACGCCTACATACCACGCCCCATCCTCGTTGTCCGGCGTCTCATGCCAGTCGTAGAGGTACCCCTGCACGAGATTGGTTCCCGGAAGGTGCTGGGAGAGGTTGTGTCGAGGCAACCACGTTTCCATCAGCACCGGATAGAAATCCGAAGGCATGGGCGGCTGCATCAACTTGTAGTCATCCGTGACGTCGACAATTACGACTTTGGCCAGATTGTATTCCCATAGATTGCCAATGAGCTGTGCCATAAGCGAGTCCCTTCACCATTCGGGACGGCCTCCAGCCTTAAAAGGGCGCGCCTATTTTTCCCCAAACCTTCGGTCGTTTCGCAATCCAAGGATGATGTTGCAAATCATCTTCAAATGACGATAAGATAATAGGTACCTTATTAATAGATGTTTGTTTAGCTCTTGGGAAAACTTGTGTATACCTGCGCCTTTATCGATTTCGAGAACCTAGAAAAAACCATACGCGAGGCCTTCGGCTCCGTTTTGGACTTCGACCGATTTGTGGAAGTTGTCAAAGATGTGGCGACCCAGGGTGATTTACGCTCCGTCGGGATTTTCGCTCATGGCGACTTCGACCGAGGCGATGCCGGTCTGCAAACCCGACTTATACGACTTGGAATCGAGCCACGTCATGTTGTAACCAAAACGCCTCATCAGTATCTGAAGGGCTCTACCGATATCGAACTATCGCTCGATATTCTCCAGACGATGTACGACTATCCTCACATCACAGACTTTCTTCTGTTGTCTGGCGATGGGGATTTGGCGCATGTCGTCCGCCGTCTGATGCTTCACGGAAAGAGTGTCCGGTTGATGGGATTCGAATGCCACACCAGTCGCACCGTCCGAGAAATGGTGGATCATTTCATCGCCTTGGACGATTACCCGCAGATCATGCGAAAGGTCACCGAATCGGAGCGCGAACGGAGAGTCCGAACGCTCCTGACGAACCAGAACGTCGGTCACGTTGTTCGCCACCTGGACTACTGTGAGCGGGAACTCAAAAAGGACTTCATTGGACTCAATTACTTCCGCAAACGACTCTTAGACCGATACCCAGCGGTAGAAATCAGCGAAGCTCTGTCGTGCGCATTGGAGGGCGGACTGATTCAATCCTATCCCGTCCCCAACCCGGAGGATCCAGAGCACCCGACCACCGCCTGCGTTCTTAGTCGCGAAAACGACGTGGTCACCCAGATGCTGAGATAAACCTACGAACTGGGATGAACCTCCTGACGAGACTGTCCTCGCCATACGACGATGGTGCGAGGGCGGGGGGATGTCTTCACCGCAGACTCCAAATCCTTGATCCGGGAGATCGTACGCCCATCCCAACTCAACAAGACGTCATTCCGCTGCAATCCCAACCTGGCCAAAGGAGAGCCGCTAGGCGATTCGACGACTAGCACTCCCGTCTCACTTTGCATGCCGGTGGCCGAGACTTCACTTATTCCCGAAAGATTTTTAACCCGACCGCCAAGCATCGAATATTCTTGGTGATCGAGGGCAGAAGCAACGCCGGTCTTTTGAGGGCGATTGACGAAGGCTAGCCTAGCAGCTTCCCGGAGTCTGCCGTGCTGAACCCCAAATCGATCAAGTGGGAACGGCTTGAATCCCGTTTTGAGAACCGGAGAACCTGGATTGAGACGCCAATCTCCCCCTGCGGCGTCCATAAAACCGGCGTCGCCGACGAGCGAATGGGAGTCAGCGTGACTGATCGATTGCATTTGAGTTGCCGGTCCAACCCCGGAACCTGCGTGGTGGACGAAGTTGTAATCCACCGAATCTCCCCACTTTTCGGGCATTCCTACCGGACCGGCGTGCCCTCGCCATGTTAAATTCCGCTCGACCACGTCGCGACTATTGGGGTACCAGACGTGAAGGTGCAGACCATTCTCGACCAAGATGTTGTTTCTCGCGATTCGGAAATAGCCCTCGCGGAGCTTTAAACCACCTTCCAGGCAGAGGTTGTTCTCGATAAGGTAGTTCGAACTACCGTCGTCTAGGTCGATGTCCCACCCGTGGGCGCACTGCCAACGGTTTCCCCGGAGGATAGTGGTTTCCATCGCGTCCCACTTGGGCATATCGGGTGGCATGGGCAGTCCTTTGAAGTCCACTCCCCAATACCGATCTCGACCCCACGAATTAAAGGCGCCATGGTCGCTCGTCTCCCGAACGGTATCGAACACGTCACAGCCTTCGATCAAATGGCCGCCCCAGCATCCATCGCCGATGTTGATTCCAGCCCGAGGGCAATCGTGGATGGTGGTGTTTTTGACCGAGATGCGGCGAGCCATGGATATCTGCACGCCGGCCGATTGCTTCTCCACGCGTCCCACCCGCTCAATCAGGCAGTCATTAACGAGGCAATCCACGGGATAGTGATCCGAAGACGGCCCGGGATTCGAATCGATTTGGTTGAAGGAGAGTCGTTCGCCATAGCTATACAGCGGGGTGCGCACCGATTTGGGATTTCCGACAAAGCAAACGGCGCTCGCCCCGATGTCCCTGAAGTGGCATCGATCGAGGGAGACTCCCTTATTCTGGCCGCTGACAAAAACGGCGTTACCCCCGAGGACTTGAAAATCGCAGTCGACGAAGGAGCAGTTCTCTGTAGCCCAGAGCATCACCGCGCCCATTCGTGCAATCTGCCAATCACTGCGTAGCAAGGGCTCGGTGGTGTGAAGAAAGGTGCTACCGGACTTTTCGAAGGTTATGCCCTCGAAGCGGACGCCCTTAACGGGTCGATCCTTCTCACCCCGAACGATAAACATCACGTCGGTAGCAGCAACCTCGAGTTGAGCCTTTTGAATATCGATTCCTTGAGGCGGAATGACGTAGAGGGTTCCGTTCTCCTCAAACCACTCTCCGGGAGCATCGAGCTCTTCTCGAATGTTCTCGACATATCGCAGCTCTGGATGCACACCCGAAGGGCGATTGTTTCCGATAGGCGCGCTCAGTTGCGCCGTCCCGTCTGCGTTAACACCTTCGATCTTGAACCATTCGTCGCCCCACAAGCCCTGGTGCATGGAATGGATCAGTCCAGTTTTGGGATTCTTCCAACGAGCTACCCGTTCAGGTGAAAGTGCATCCTTAGCCGTTCCATTGAGATACCTGGCGCCAGCATCGAAATTTGGATATCGGGCGCGTTGGAGGAGTTGACCGTTGAGCCAGAGACGGTTCGCGGAGAGTTTGCCGTTATTCAACGGGAATCGCCATATGCCTCCAGCCTCTGGGGTCCAAGTCGCATCCACCTTCACGGCTCCCGAAAATATGACCTTTTCCCCCTGCGCCGCCTTGATCGTCACCGTCGAGGCAACGGTCTCAAAGTGGAAAAACTCATACCGTCCCGAGTGAACCACGATAGTTTTGGCCCTGGACCTAAGCGCCTGGGACAACGTCACGGTTCCTTTGCGCTTGCCGTCGGGCGAGACCTGGACAGTATCTCCCCCACTCATCGCACTCACCAACGCCAACGCTCCTGCTATCACCATGGATTTTTTAGCTCTTGCCTGCTGGATGACGGGCTGGATGTTAATCGCCGTTCATGTAGAGAATCGAGTGGCGAATTCCAAAGTCGCGAAAGAGGCTCAGATCGTCGTGATCGCCCATCGGCGCATCGTCGATTCCTGATGCCCGGTAGGCCACATGCAAGTTGTTATCGGTCGGACCCTGGCCCCCGTCAACCCAGCGGTACGACCAGATGATATCGCCTTTGAACCAAGCGGCGGCCGGCGCGGACCGAGTTTGCGTCCACTCATCGTAAAAACGTTTCACCAACCATCCTCCGCGAATGGTTTTATCGGCAATCTGGACTGCGACATAGCTACAAGCCCAAGGCGACTTTGCGGAGGTCAATCCCTGAGCAAAGAACATGATGCGGCCCTCAGGACCTGCATCGCGGGTGTTATCGAAGAGAAGGGTGCATCGTGAGGAGCCACGGGAGTTGCCTTTGCTTCCTTCGATCCAATCCATACTCTTTTCGATCAGTTCGCCATCCTGTTCTTGATACCGACGAATCTGCCACCGAGATGTCTTTTCGTCCGTCTGGTCCTGAGCCATGCCAATCACCGCCTGCTTGCGGATGGTGTCCACCGTGAAGCCCACGGGAATCGTGCTCTTTTCGGCAAGGGTATGTTCAACGTCCCACTTGCCTTTGACCATCGAACGGTAAATGATCGAATGATCTGTGGGATCCCAAAGAAAAACGTACATTCGCTTGCCGCTTGTCCCCACCGTTGGCACAAGGGCGGGATTGGTGCTAACGACTTCCGGCTGGCTTTCTACTCCGAAAGTCTTCTTCATGACTCCTTGAGAACTAGGGTAGAGAATGACGATGTAGCCGTTATGGCTCGCGGCTACGGGATCTCCGGTCAGATTTTCGGCGATCTTAACGGGAGGCTCCCATTTGAAGGGCTCTATGAGCTTACGAAGATAGAGCGTTCCTGGGTTGTTAATAGAAATCGTCGGATCGGTTTTACCATCTCCCGGCTTGTTTGGCTTTCCATAAAGGACGTAGGCTTCGCCCTTATGGATAACTAACCAAGGTGCGCAGTTGGATTTATCGACATCGTCTCTCCTCCCGCCGCCGGTCGCGTAAGAATAGTTGATGTCAGCCCGAATGTGCTTTTCACCGAAAATGCCGTTCCAGTTCCAGTCGATTAAGGTCGTCTTACCGTTCGGCTTCAGTCGGAATCGGTAGGGACCCTTTTCCAAGAATTTGACCTGGTCGTAGGGAAGTGGTATCTCTTCATCCAGGTCGGTTTCTTTGAGGACGTAGCCCTTCAGTTGCCCGTTAGAATAGGCGATCTTGTTGGGATCGTCCTCCAGGGAATAAGAATAGGCATAGTTCATCAAACTTCTATAAATGGGGCAAAATGCGGGGCCCCAGAATCCGTTGTGGTCCATGCCTATCTGATGACCAAATTCGTGGAGGAACACTGCCCACAGAGCGTTCGATCCGCATCCCCCGCCGTCACCCAATTGATCGGCTTGACCGCCACCACCATTGGTAACCTGCATGAAGTGAGCGACCCCTCGATGTTGTGAAGGAAGATATTTGTCACGGTTTGCTTGCCAAGGCTTCTTCATATCCTCGCCCTTGATCGGGTCGAGATAGATTAGATGAAGGTCCCAGCCCTTGGATCCATCGACATTGGTGACGTCTAGTTCTTTATATGTTTTTTCGACTCTAGTTAGTTCTTTCTTAAAATGGTCGTCGTTAACATCCTCAAAACGGGCGACATAGCAGATGAGATCCATTCGCTTCGGATCGCAACCCATTGCCTTCAAATCAAGCCCACGAAACGTCCCTACCTCCCACCCGTCCAAGAGCCCATCGTTGTCGGTGTCGGGATTGAGGGGGTCGGTTCCGAGTTTCTCTTCTTCCGCATTGGACAGACCGTCATTGTCTGAGTCGACCTCGTCGGGAGAAATTCGCCGATGAACCAGGATCTCGTAAGCGGTATGGGGTTCTTTTCCGTACCGGAACTCCACTTGGTCCAAGTCCCCGTCATGATCCATGTCGGCGTCGTAAAAAATGCTCTTTCCAGACGATAGTGGGGGTTTCTTAGCCTTCGTGATTGCCTTGGTCTTGAGGTCGATGGCATAGCAAACCGAGCCGGGGTCGGAGAAGGCAAAGAGGGTGGTTCCATCTGAACTCATCTCTAAAGCTCCATTTTCGAGCTTAGTTGGAAGTTTGATCCAATTGGACGTGTTCTTGAATCGCCCATTTTCAAAGGAGCCCGCGAGTTGAAGTTTGTCGCCGCCAAAGAGCCCTACCACGTCGGCGCCTGGCTTATCATCGAATTGACCTGAAGCTGCCGCCTGACAGTCTTGGCCCCAAGGGTTGAGCGCTTGAAATCCGAATCCTGCCTTTTGACCTTTGCGATTGAGTGATACGTCGATAATCGAGGCGCCCGTAGGATAAACAGCGATCAAGTCGGCATAGCCATCATTGTCCACATCACCCACCAGAGGGATTCGGGGGGGTGCGGCAAAGTTCAAGGCCCAGGGCACTGGGGGAGCGAACAACGGAGTCGCAATCGCAATGAGCGCAAGCATTAAGGTTACGTTAGCTTAGGGCCTGCGATAAAGTAAAGAAGTTACGTCAAACTTAAGCCGAGCCTCCCATGGAAATTGATCTGGCGCTTCAGGGCATCGATGAGATCATCGATTGGTCCATCCAAAACAGACACCCCCTTGCCTTCTTCGCGTGCCTCTATCGTCAAGTTACGGAACGGGTAAAGCAAGGCATCCTTAACCATGAGTTCGATGATGGTCCACGCATGGATCGATTCGACGCGGTGTTCGCCGAGCGCTATCTAGTCGCTTTCCGCAGATGGCGTTTAGATGATCCTTTCACTTGCTCTTGCTGGCGAGAAGTCTTTGAAGTCGGATCGAAACCCATCGTTTTGCAACACCTGCTCTTGGGCATGAATGCTCATATCAACCTGGATTTAGGAGCGGCCGCCGCGGAAATTTCGACGCCTACAACCCTAAACAACCTTCGCTACGATTTCGACCGAATCAATGGAATTCTCGCAGAGATACTTCCCATTGTCAGCGCTCGACTGGAGGCCCTCTCTCCGTTGCTCTATGTCGTCGATAACGTAGGTGGCGATGCCGATGCAGAACTGATTAACTTCAGTCTTCGGCTGGCACGTCAGGACGCTTGGCATCTAGCCACGGAACTCGTGGGGTTGAATGCGGACGAGCGGCAGCGCGCAATTGAACGAAGGAGAACTTTCGTTAGTCGCCTTGCCCGGCAGATCGGCAATCCTCAAGACCCGTTAGCTTCGGCAGTGAAATTGGTCAGACACTTTGAGAACTCAGATATCTTGACCATTGTGCATACCCTGAAGGGCTAGTGGTGGCTTCCTTCCGACCTAGATTCCGCCGCTTCCTTGAGGCCGAGATCACCCGCCGGAGCAATATCGACCGAGATGGGACCGCCGGTCTTCACGCGTTGCTCGAAGACGTCGCGAGGTAACTCGTTTTTGTTGTCGTCCACTTTTCCGAAGGGGAGAAGAATAGTGACACGTCGGTTTGAGACGTCGTTGGGTTTGTCGGGACGCTTTAACTCCGTATCAGCAAGAGCGCGAATGCCGCAGAATTGTTTTGCCGGAACTCCTGAGGATTGCAGGGCGCGCCGCATGGCGTTGGCCCGGTCTGAACTCAGGTCCCAGTTGTTGTAACTGTTGCTGGGATAAGGCACGGCGTCGGTATGTCCCTCGATCACAAGAGGACGCTTCGACTGGGCGAGAATCGGACCAATGCGCTGGACGAACTTCATTGCCTCCGGCAAAATGGTGGCGCGTCCGCTCTGGAAAAAGGTTGCCACAGTTGATTCGACGAATTCGATCCGTAGTCCCTCGTTGGTGACGGTAATGTCAACGTGCTTGAGGAGTTCGGCTAGATCGCCTGTCGTCGAGAGCTTCTGGGTGATTTCTCCCTTAATCTTGTTCAGTTGCTGCTCATCCGCTTTTTGAGCCTCGTTTCCAGCGCCCTTTCCCGGACCTTTGCCCGCGTTGGGGCTTCCGGGAGGGGAAACGCTGATCTTAAGCTTGGGCGTGTTCTTCATGAACCCAAGCGGATCATTGAAGTACCCCTGAATTTGAGCCTTCGTCTCCGCCGAGAGCCCCATGATCCACATGACCATGAAGAAGGCCATCATCGCGGTCACGAAGTCCGCATAAGCCACCTTCCAAGACCCACCGTGATGCCCATGCTCACCGTGTCCTTTCTTCTTCTTGATGATAATGGGTGTGTCGGCCATGGCGTTAACAGGGGTGCAGCGTGCTGGGTGCGGGGTGCGGTCTCGGACCTAAGTTGGTCAAAATGGGCACGAAATGTCGATTCAGTCCTATCGCGAATTGGATGCGTGGAAACTGGGGATGGAACTTGCCGAAGCTTGCTACCGTTTGTCTCAAACCTTTCCAACCGAACACCGTTATGAGCTGACTTCCCAAGTGAGAAGGGCAGCGCTTTCGGTGCCAAGCAATGTCGCTGAAGGATATGGGCGAAGAAATCGTGGTGAGTACCTCCAGTTTCTCGGAATTGCAAGGGGCAGTCTTCGAGAACTTGAAACGTGCCTTATCCTGGCCCAACGAATTGAAATTGGAAAGGGAGCGGACGAAGTTCTGGAAAAGTGCGATCGAGTGGGCAGAGTGCTCTACGGCCTGGAAAAGTCTCTGACTCGATCCGGAACCTAGCCGGCACCCCGCACCCCGCACCCCGCACCCCATTAAGCCGCCTTCTCCTTCACCGCTTTTTCCATCTCTGCGAATCCTGGGCGGACGCCGGGTTCGATGTTGCGGCGGGCGAACTCGACGCAGGTGATGGGCGATTCGCCTCGGGCGAAGCTGAAGAGGGCGAAGCGGATGCAGTTGAGATACTGGCCCTCGGACTTCAATCGCAGCTGCATAGCGCGGGCCATGGGGGCGAAGATGCCGTAGGCGAGGAGGATTCCAAGGAAGGTACCGACGAGCGCCGCCGCAACCGACTCACCGATTGCCGCTGCTTCGCCGCCGATCTTGCCCATCGTGATGATAACGCCCAAAACTGCCGCAACGATGCCGAACCCGGGCATAGCGTCACCGACGGTCTGTATGGCGTCTGCCGGAATCGCCGCTTCCGCGTGGGCGACTTCCAGGTCCAGTTCCATCATTTCGCTCAAATCGTGGGGACCGACCGCACCGGTCAAGATGACTTTCAGCGTGTCGCAGAAGAAGGCGGTGGCGTGATGATTGGCTAGAAACGTGGGGAAGTTTTTAATGATGTCGCTCTTCTCGGGTTCTTCGATGTGCTTTTCCAAACCCAAGAGGCCCTCTTTTCGAGCGACGTTAAAGAGGGAATACATCATCTTCAGCAGGTCGATGTATGCCGCCTTTGTGTAGGGGTCGGGCTTCAAAAGGCCTAACACGCCCTTGATGGCGCCGGTGACGTTCTTCATGCCGTTGGCCGCCAAGAACGACCCAAATCCGGCTCCCCCCAGAATCACGAACTCGTTGATCTGGATCAGAATGCCGAAGTTGCCACCATGCATCATATAGCCGAGCATGGTGCAGCCGAGAACAACGACGATGCCGATAATAACGAACATAGAACCGATTACCGCCCCGCGCAATTGCCAGGGCCGCCTAGAGAGATGATCGGCACCAATTCTTGAGAAGTTAGGTTAGGAAAGTGCGGTTTTTGAACTTAAACGGTTAGTCCCAGTTTCGGCGGTCATAATCTCCATATCGCCCTTTCCAATCGTCCTATCCTTACGCCCTTGACCACCTCTACGCCTCGAATCCGACTCCTCGATCCCCACACCGTGAACCAAATCGCGGCGGGCGAAGTGGTGGAACGACCGGCGGCGGCGCTAAAGGAACTGGTCGAGAACGCTTTGGATGCTGGTTCGACCAAGATCGAAATCGACCTGGTCGATAGTGGAAAAAGCGTTATCCGGGTGAGCGATAACGGAAGGGGAATGTCGCTAGAAGACGCCCAACTGGCCATTCAGCGTCACGCCACCTCAAAGATTTCGACCGTAGACGATCTGACTCATGTGGGGACCTTGGGCTTCCGTGGGGAAGCGTTGCCTTCGATCGCTTCCGTCTCCCACTTCACCCTCTCTAGCGCCGAGTCAGACGGACTTCGGACCGTTCTCAAGGTGGACGGCGGCGTGTTGCAAACGCCTCAGGGAGCGGCGGGGCCGAAGGGCACGGAGATTACCGTCGAGGATCTCTTCTTTAATACACCCGCTCGTCTCAAGTTTCTGAAGTCAGACACCACCGAGTTGGGGCAGTGCATGGATATTGTGTCCAAGTACGCTATCGCCTACCCTCACGTCTCCTTTAGCCTGACCCACAACGGGCAGAACGCGCTCCGGACGAGTGGGAGTGGCGATCAATTGGAAGCGATCTCGGACGTATGGGGACGCGACCTTTCAAGAGCCCTCGCCGAAGTCGATACGAGCGTTGCCGGGATGCGACTGCGAGGCTTCGTCAGCCCACCCCATGTCACCCGACCGACCCGCGCCTATCAGTACCTTTACGTGAACGGTCGCCCGGTGCGCACTCGGACCCTCACCGCGGCGATGGATCAGGCCTATCGCGACCTGACCCCCGAGCGCCGGTTCGCCCTCATCGTGCTGATGGTGGAAGTGGAGCCGAACCGGATCGACGTCAATGTCAGCCCCACCAAGAGCGAAATCAAGTTTCAGCAGGAAGGACAGGCGTTTGACGCCATTCGGATTGCGATCAAGAGCGCACTGATGGAGCACGGCATGATGCCCAGCGCCGCCGGAATCGCAGCGGCGAACGAGGCGTTACGGGCGGCGACTTCTGGTGTCCAAGAATCCTCGGCGGTGCAAGACTACCGAGTCGATTTCTCTTCGCCCACGGGCGAGAATGCGCTCGGGTTCGATTCCGCCATCATTATCCCAGACACCACGCCGACCCTTACCGAAGCACCTCTGCCTGCATCCGGAATTGAAGCGCCGACCCAACTGAATAAGGAACGCTATCCGTTCGCAGAATTGTTAGATGGCCTAAAGATTTTGGGGCAATCGATGAACACCTTCATCGTCGCCGAGACCAAGCGGGGAATCGTGATTGTGGACCAACACGTCGCTCATGAACGTATCCTCTACGAATATCTCTGCGGCCTCAAAGGTGAGACGGCCATTGAGAAGCAGCAACTTCTGGTGCCGCAAACCTTGCACCTCGATCGTCGGTCGGCGGTTCTCCTAAGGGACAAGATCGATGAGATCATTCGCGTGGGTTTCGACCTGGAGCCGTTTGGCGGTGAAAGTTACGTCGTCCGTTCCGTCCCCGCCGCGATCCGCGCCAAGGACCCCCTCAAGATTCTTCGAGACCTTGTCGACGAGTTGGTCGACGTCAGCGTCACCCGCCGTCTCGTTCCGACTCGAGAGCAAATCTGGATCACCAGCTCCTGCAAGATGGCGGTCAAGGCTGGCGACCCTCTGAGCCACGCCGAGATGGAAAAGCTCATCGTGGACCTCGCCACCACCGAGAACCCCTACATGTGCCCCCACGGCCGACCCATCACCATCACCCTCTCAACCGAAGAATTGATGAGGAAGTTCAAGAGGACATGACAACAGGGGACAGGGCACAGGGAACAGGGAACAGGAGTGCTGTTAATCATCCACTCATCTCTGTGCCCGGCACCCTGCACCCTGGACCCTGGAATGATCGAGGTCAAAGACCTTGATCATTCTCGGTATCGACCCCGGTCTGGAACGGGTGGGCTATGGGGTGATTAAGCGAGAAGGATCTCGGCTTACGGTCATCGACTATGGTCTCATTTTGACTCCCCGTGTTGCCATTACCGAGCGACTTGCGCAGATCCATCGAGAGGTCCTCGCGCTGATTGAAACTCATCGACCTGACGCGATGGCGACCGAACGCCTGGTCTTCGCCGCCAACAAGACGACGGCGATGGACGTGAGCAAGGCGCTAGGCGTCATCCTTCTGGCCTCCAGCGAAAAAGGTCTTGAGTGGGCGGAGTACACGCCGCCGGAGGTCAAGCAGGGCGTGGTGGGGGTGGGCTCCGCGGATAAGAAGCAAGTGGAGTTTATGGTGACCAAACTCCTCAGCCTGCCAAAACCTCCCAAACCTGACGATGTGGCCGACGCTCTCGCCGTCGCCATCTGCCATGCGATGCGCAGTCGGGTAAGGATTTAGAGTTTTCGCCAGTCAAAGTGAAGTACCGCCGATCCTGATTCCTGGCAATACTCGACCCGGATCACGTGCGGTTGATCGTCGAGGGTCACGGTTGCCTCGTCGGGGGTCGGCCCGTGGTGGTTCCAGCGAGAGATGATCTCCTGGCCATCTAGGAAGACGCGGATTCCATCGTCGGAAAGGGAAGAGAAGACGTACTTGCCTGGCTCGAGCTTGACCTTCGTCTCGGCCGCCAGGGCGAAGTGATCGCTGGGGACTCCCGCCATGGGAGAGCGGCCGGTGAAGTCGCCGCCCAATGCTCGTGTCGTTTGAGTCGCAATCGGATTGCCAGCAAAGAGCGCCTTCCAGCCGTCCACATCGTCGTAGGTCATACGCGGCCACGCAAACCACTTGATGTTCCAAACCGCCGTACGCAGGAAGGTGTTGATCTGCTGCCGGCGCTTGCTGTCCGTGGTGGCCATATTGAGCTGAATCGGCTGATCACGCCCCGGATCCGCGGCCTCAGGCTTCATCGAGATTCGGACGAGGTGCGGGTCCTCGGGAGTTGGATCGTACTGAACGAAGTTTGGCGCCGCGATTCGTACCCCCGCTTCTAAGAGATACATTTCCAAGCATCCCGGATCAGGCTGTCGCCAAGCCGCGAGTTGTCCGGCAAAGTTCGTCGGCGCCCAGTCCCCGGCTTGAAGCCACCCGATGCCTTTCGGGAGGTCCAACTCCCGGTAGTAGCGGAAATCCTTCGGGCGGAGGGCTAGTAATTCTTTCACTTTCGCTAGCTGGGTTCGGGTGAAGGTCTCTGATCGGTTGGACGTATTGGGGGCGGACGCTACCAAAGACTCGGTCATCTGCCGGGCGGGAGAGTTTTCCACCGAGGTGTCCTTGATATAGGCTCCACGTCCGTTTCGCAGGTCGTAAGCCAAGGCGTTGTCCTTCAGTTTGTTCCCCACCACGTCGTTGCGTTCGGAGGGCCGGGCCACCGCCTTCCAGTCGCCGCTTGCCCAGAGCCCCACCGCGGCGCCTTTGGTTCCGTTGATGACGTTGTCTTGGATCAGGTTTTGTTTACCGTGTTCGATCGCCACGCCAAACGTTCCGTCTCGGTAAATCTTGTTGTCAAGCACGAGCGAGTTATCTGAATATCCGAGCCAAAAGCCGGCGGCGGCCGAGTCGCAAGCCCAGTTTTGGTAGTAAACGTTTCCGGTGGAAAACGTGCCTTCGAAGGCGTTTGCCGTGGACCAAGAGCCGTCGTTGTAAGCGATGACATTGTCATTCGAGGGGCCATGCAGGGTGACTGTTTTGGTTCCTTCGTTGAATTGATCGCCTTTGTGAGTGAGGAAGAACCCGTCGCCAGAATGGGTCATGCTGTTGCCCACGAAATAGTTTCGGTGAGAGCTATCGGCCACGGCGATCCCCGCCGAATCGCCTCCCCAGAATCCCGACCATGGTCGGTTGCAGAAATCGGCTCTGTTCCAAATCACCTGATTATCGCTGGATCTACCCAAACAGATGCCCCAGCCCGAATTGAAGGAGAAATCGTTGTCAAGTAAGGTGCAGCCGGTGGAATCGACGAGGATCACGCCGTTTTGGGCATCGTTAGCGGAACACTTCGTTAGGGAGACGTCTTTCGATCCTTCAATCCAGAATCCCGCTCCATAGGTGCGCCAGGTTTCGATGTTTCGCAGGTCCAGAAAGGTGTCGATCGCCTTTCCCTCATTCGCCATTCGCAAGGTTCGGCTCGCGCTCGCTTGGCAATTGATGAGACGGACGTTTTCGCAATTCACCACCCGAACGTTAAATCGATATCCCTTCACGGTCAGGTTTTTGATCGTGACGTTTTTGCGGTTTTGGATGAGGAGACCGGTGCCGGTCAGTTGACTGCGGTCCGGGTTGACCGGCTTGCCAGAGAGGATGACACCCTCTTTAAAGTCAAGGGTGACGTTGTCTTCTTTGACCTCATAAACGCACTGATCGTCATTTGCGCCAAAGAACCTCGTTTTTCCGACCCATGCAGGGTCTTGGGCGCTCAGGATTGAACCTGCCAGCGCTACGAACAACGCGACCATCGTCTGAGAATACTCACCAGGAGGGTCCTAGGCCAAATGTGCCTCCCCAAAAGGCGGACGGCACTTCCGGCGCGATGAGGCGTCAGATAGTGTAGATCACTCGCCCGGAGGCTCGGTTGGGCGAATCTACAAGGAGAGTATTGATGTTGAACACCAAGTTCTCAGCAAGCGTATTGGCCGCAATTGCAATTGGCGGCTTTGTTGTCCTCCCGACGGCCAGCCTCGCCGTAATGCCTGACGATCATCGGGGTCATGGACGCGATCAAGGTAACCGTGGGAAGAACCCGAAGGATCATGGCCGTCACGATAATCGGGATCAGCATTGGAAGGATAACGACCGTCGCAGAGAGGAAGACCGCCGTCGTGAGGACGAACGTCGCCGGGAAGAAGCTCGTAGACGGGAAGATGCTCGAAGACGAGAAGAACAACGAAGAAGGGACGAGGCAAGACGCCGAGAAGACGAACGGCGCCGCGAGGAAGCACGACGCAGAAGTAGCTATGATTCTTTGCGCAGAGAATCTGACCGACGTCAACAAACGAAGAACGAATGGCGAAACATCGCCATTGCTTCCGGCGCGGTCACCGTTCTTGGTCTCTTAAAAAAGGACAACACCTTGACCTTCGCGGGAGCCGCTGGCACGCTCTATTCGCTCTACCGATATGAGCAAGATCGAAAGAGTCAGAGTTCGCTCGACCGTGCACGGGCGACCTACTTCAGCAAGCCTTACTTCTACCGAGACGGTCACAAGTACACCCGGTACACCGTGACCAAGAACGGAAAGAAGTATTACCAGTTCCGACGCTAAGGCTTTAGCAACTCGGCAATGAAGTCCGAGTAGCGATCATGGAGCGGAATCTCCCGGTCCACGATCAGCTTCCTTCGGACGGTAGGGACGGACTCACCCGTAATAGGATTGAGTCCGTCCTTTCTTTCTTCACCCCAATACAGTCCGAGTCCTCTTTTCTGCCAAGAGGGCAGATCGTTAAAGTTGATGCCGTGTGCCATCAGAGTGTCGTGCTTCCACGCTTTCGTGCGGCCCTCACTCGCTTTGGTTGCATCCTCATAACCCATTCCGTTTTGACGCAGGGTCCAATACACCCATCCATTCAGGCAGCAACGCCCGGCATCAGATTGTCGCCAGCGAAAGTAGTCGACAACGTCCGTGTCTTCCGCTCCAACCCAGAGTCTTGAATCAAAGTGAGCTGCTTGCCCATAGGCCTCGGTAAACGCGGCGCTAGCGATGCCGGCGGAAACCGAAACGGTCTTTTCCACCTCTCGACCAAACAGGTCCCATGCTCTCGGAAGGAGAATCGATATCTCATCGCTCTCGGTGTAGCCATACACTCCGTTTAGCTCCGTCATCAGCGCGGAAGCGGTCGTGACCATGAGTTCGCTGAAGGCAAGATCAAAGGGTTTGGCGAATCTCGATTCTGTAAATCGACTGAAGCTTCGACCATCTACCCGAACGATGGTCCATGCGTGCGGTAGGACACGAATCGAGTGGAAGCACTCTCCCAATCGCATCTGCTTTTCAAGGTCGTTCTGATTCAATACGGTCCTCCTTCATGACTTCGAAACCAGCCTCAAGCAGCCTAACGGAAAACACCTGCACGAAGCCCTCGTTAAGGGTCGGAGGGACTAGCTTCTTGATCGTGGAATAGATGGCCACCAGAGGCACCTGAGATGAGTCGTCGCGCTTTTGATTGCGATCCCGGCAGAGGTCCACCTTTGATTCAAAGAAGAAGGCAACGACCTGTTGGCCATGGGCTTGCGCACGACGGATGACCTCCGCTCGTTCCTCAATCGTGGGGTGAGTGTTGTCAACACAGACTTCCGAGCCTCCCTCCAATGCCGTTTCCAAAGCGGCAAGCGCCTGTTTCCGACGGCGGGAGGTGGTGTAGTGATCCATGCTGACGTGCAGGTAACGCCCCCGCAGAACCTGGTGGTAAAAGCTCGTCTTTCCAGACGCCTGCAACCCGCAGAGGAGCACGACGGAGGAAGGAATACTGTCGCAAAGTTGCCCAGCTTCTTGCGAGGTTGTGACGTGCATGGGCTTCGTCTCTTTCTTGAATTTAGAATAGAACCGGCTTTTCGCGGCTGCGGATGTTCAGGAGGAGTCCTACACAAGCCAAACAAAGCCACATGGCGGTACCGCCATAGCTCATGAAGGGAAGCCACAGACCGATGACCGGCAAGAGTTGAAGCACCATCCCCAGGTTGACGACGGTATGAAACGCCAGCATCCCTAGAATTCCCGCCGCGATCATGCGGTAGTAGGGGTCGGTCGCTTCAAACAGGATCAGCCAGATACGATAGAAAAAGAAACCGAACGTGCCGATGACGAGCGCACAGCCGACAAGACCCCCTTCTTCGCCAATGATGGTGAAAACAAAGTCAGTTTGTTGTTCGGGAATCCGGCCCAGGCGTTTCTGCTCACCTTTGAGGAACCCGGTGCCGAGCAAGCCCCCGGAGCCAAAGGCGATTTCGGCCCGGTCCTGTTGGAAGTTGATGTCTTTCGTCTTTTCCAGGTCGCCCGAATTCCCAAATCCCATGATGCGCTTGATGTGATAGTCCTTCACCAGTCCTAGTTGAGGAAAGGCAAAGGAGATCCCTAGGAAGGCGACCGCCGCGATTCCGGCCCCGAGAACAAACTTGCCAGGCACGTTTGCGGCGAGACAGATGCATAGCCAGGTAGCCAGGATGGCGACCGCCGCGCCCAAGTGCGGCTGCTTGATGATCAGCGCCACCGGCACGATCACATGCAGGAACGATAGCGCGAACGTAGAAAATCGATTCACACGGTCGTAGTTCTTGGCAAAGAAGGTGGCCAACGTCAGGATGATCAGAATCTTTGCGGCTTCACTCGGTTGAAACTCGGTAAATCCGAGGCTTATCCACCGATCCGACCCGTTCTTATTGACGCCAATCTTGAGCACCAGCGCGAGTAGACCGATGTTGATGAAGTACAAGGCATTGACGATCTTCATCCAAAACTTCGGCTTTACCAACCAAAAAATGGAGAACGGTATGACGCCAATAATGACGTTCAGAACCTGCTTCTTAAAGTCGCTGCTGGTGGTGCCGTAGGCTTTGCTGAACTGAGAGGCGAGACCGAACACCAGCAAAAGACAGGCTCCCAGAAGCAGGAACCAGTCAAAATTGCGCGGAGCGCGCTTCTTTCGATCGCTGACGTGCTCAAAAGCGCGAGATGCACTCGCCATAGCTCAATCTTACTCCGTGGGCTCTCGGCTCGACCCGATGCCAAATTGGCGTTTTACCAAGCCCTTACCCATAGCAAACCAGAATCTGAGCTTTCGGGTGGCCGGAGTGGGACTTCCGCCATCGATCTCAAGATCAACGACGACCAAAACGCTTTCGGCGGGGCCACTTGGCAAGAGGAGTTGCTCAGTGGAGGTGCTCACCTTGGCCGACGCTTTGTGGGGCTCTGAACCGGAAGTCATGGTCCCCGTCCATCTCCAGCCGTCGCCCACATTCATCGGGAATTTCAGCAGTGGTAACGGTTCCGTATACTTTTCGCCAGCGGCGTCAACGAGACAGAAAGAGTCATCCTCGGCGCGATAGATCTCTTTCTCAAACACCTGGCCATAAGAGAGCAGTTCCACCGTCATCTCCTTCCCGTTAAGTTTCTGGGAGACCTCCACGGGAATCTCGATATCGGCAAGTTTCAGTTCCGCTTTGGGATAGATCGTGGCCGTAGGAGAGATTGAAGAAGCAGTAGCCAAACGTGGTCCACTTCCCTTGGCGCCGGTTTTGACGCATCCGGCGGCAAGAAGGACAGGGAGGAGGATGGCGGCGAATAGCCTCATAGAATTGACCCCTCGGCGGGCTCGAACTTAGCCAGCTTCGTGGTCAGCTTCGTTTGGCGCTTCCCAAACTGGGAAGTTTCCTGCGTCTCGACGAGTCCGACACCCTTGGCGTAAATCGACGTTCGCTTAACTGTAGTTGAAGCTTCGTCGGAGGGACCTATTTTGGTTTCCGTCTTGACTTCGATGCATTCGCGTTTGACCCCTAACACATCCCGCATGCCAATCGCCTTCGATTGACCGGTCATTCGCAGGGTGGAGGCTTTGTCATTCTCATAAGGAGAAGGACCGTTAAATGTCCACTTCGTTCCTTTATCTCCAAATTCGAAGACGGGTTGGGGTGTAGCGTAAAGCTTGGAGGGGTCCGTGCCCAACACGTACACTCCCTGCGACTTGGCTTGATAGAAAACCGTGCTCACCACTTTGCCCTGGGAGCTCACAGAGAGCGCGGGAAGCGGTTCACTTTGCCCTTCAATTTCCGTAGGTTCGAGCGCTTTCTGCAGCACAGATCCTGAAAAGTCTCCCGAGATTTGGTAAGTCCAAGTGGTTCCCGGTGTAAGAGGGAAGAAGTCTGCCGCGGTTGCGAGGGGCGCAAGAAAGGCGGTGGCAATCGCGGCAAGTATCATGTGTTACTTCGTTTCCTCAATCGTTACGTGGTTCGGCGTTTTACCGGTAAAGGTCATTGTAAACGTCGCCTTCACCAATCCGCGATCTTTCACGTAATAGGCCTCGGTTTCGTACTTTGCCTTCTGGTCCGCACCCATAGACTTTACGTTCGCTGTGCCCGTCGATGTCACCAAGAGGGCATCATATTCGCCGACTTTAGTTTTAACCTTTTTGATGCCTTTGACAAGATAGACGCTTTGTTCGGATAACTCTTGGCCGTTTTCTTGAACGATTTTCGAGTTTGACTCCCACTTGGAGCCTTCTTTAACATCCGCTGGGAGTTGAAGATTTTGAGGAGGGGTCATCGTTCCCATGGTGGTTCCCACCACGTAGACGCCGGTCTTGTCTACCATGACCGTATCTGTTCCCAAGTCGTCTTGGATAGCTCCCGTCCGTTCGACGGTGTAGTAGGCCTTTCCATTCTCGATCTTGTCGAGAACGACGGTGACGCCACCAGTCTCGGTAGGACGCCCGTCTACTCGAAGTTCGACATCCATCGTCTTCGTGTTTTCCAGGCCAAAGTAAGCATAACCGGCATGCTTGAGCTCGGCTGGGATTTCGGCGGTCGTCGGCTTGGGCTGAGCGTCTTTTGGTTCGTTGGCGCCAGTTGTCGCGGTGGTCGTTGGGGCCGGGACCGTCTTCTTGTCGTCGCTGGGGGACGAAGAGCATCCGATCAAAATGGCAAGGAGCGCGAGGGAGGAGAATTTCTGCATCTTTACTTCAATGAGTGGCTTTTCAACTGAAGGAGCTGTTCAGTGGCGTTCTCGCTGCTTAACGTCGACTCCCGATACCGGACTAGCCCCACGCCCGGTACGAACCAGATGATTCCCGAAGTCTTCTGCGTAACTTTACCGTCCTTGTTCTCGCCTTTGGTCTCCACACCGATAGCGGAGTAACGCTTTTCGTCGGTATCGACTTCTTGATTTTCAAGAATCTTGGCATCGATCGACCGTTGATAAGGGCCACCGGATCCCTTCCACTTGAACGTCTTGTTCTTGTCAACGGGGAAAAGAATGAGGGGGATGGGAGTGCTATAGGTGACCGGCTTGGCGACCCCCGTGGACACTTGGTAGATCCCCTTATCGTTCACTAGCCAAATCTGTCGCTCCGTCACCTTGCCGGATGAAAGGATATCGATTGTCGCTTGTTTGCCATTGCTGGTGTCGTCGACTTTCGTGATTTTGAACGTGAGTTCGCCCTTTCGTTGGGCCTTGCCCTTCTGGGTGGCGATGATGGTTTCGACGTTATAAGTCCATTGATTACCCACCGCGATGGGCATCAGGGTCGCCTCTTGGCCCGGCTTTACCGAGACCGGTTCTAACTTGGAAGGTGGCACGGGGGTATATCCGTTGCCGTCCCCTCCACGGCAGCCAACTATCGCGATGGCGACAAGGGCTAGAGAAAGGTGTTGAATCTTCATTGGTCCTGGGTGTCAGTTCTTCGTGTTAATGGCCTTGACGGCATCTTGTACCAAAATCTCGTCGGGTAACTGGGTGATATCCAGCTGCCCCTGGGCAAGTTCGTGCTGAATCCGAGGAGCCGCGATGGCGACTCCGTCAACGGTTAGCAAGAGTTGAGATCCGACTCGATTGTGACTATATTGCCAAAGACGGTTTCGTCCTTCGTCGGTTAGCTCAATGCTCAAGTCATTAAGCCTTTGAGAGCCGATCATGTAGTTTTTGTAGGAAGCCTTGCTGATGTAAGCATCTGTGCAGACGACTTGAGCGCTCTGGAGAACGGACTCGGCCGCGGCGGCCAAATTTGCTAGGCGCTTTGGATTGATCAGATCCAGAATTTCCTTGCCCGCATCGCTCTTGGGCACCTCGCCGGAAAGGATTTTCCGTCCTTCGTCGGCATAGTAATTGGCCATCTTCTGCTCGTCGTAAGCCTGGTCTTTAAGTCTTTGTTCGAGCAACTTGGCGATCTTCGGCCGGTAAGGGATCTGGATGGGACCGGTCATTTGCTTTGATTCGCTGCCGATTTGAACGCGGCAAGGAACGGTGGATTCAAGAATAATGCCGTTTTCCAGCGCTTTTGTATTGATATGGTCCAACGGCGTTCCATCAAGGTGCACATTGATATCGTCTTCCAATTTTTTGCGAAGAGAGGGGTCTGAGCCATCGATCGCTTTGCGCAGGTCGGCATCCTTCCAGACCACTCGCTGAGTGGGCCAGTCGTCCGTCTCTTGCATGTCGTTCATGATCGCAATGAATTGACCGAGCGCTTGTTGATCGCCCTGCAATGCCTGAAGCATTTCGCGAATGGGGACGCGTTTCTTCTCGACTTCACTGCTGGAATCAGGACCGCTGTCACCTTGAAATTGGCCAACACCACCACGGATCAACTGGGCCGCTTGATTGGCTACCAGGATGTGATAGCCTTTACCGGTTTCAATCCCGACGATGTTGACTCGCCCCGGCTTGACGGGAGGAAACTTGATCTTCATCACCGTCATCTCGGTGTATGCCTTCCAACCAAAGTAGGAAGCCCCGAGAAGGACGCAGAATCCGATGGCAATCTTAGCGGATGATCGAATCTTCATGGTTTGTTAGAAATAGCCAACAACGCTATGGCCGTGAGAGTTTCGCGAAAGGTTGGCTTCTTGCTCCTCCATGTCGATTCCCAAAGTAGGGCAAGAAGTGTACCGCTCTATTCGCTTGGATTAAATTGGGCGTACTGATTGCCCGCGATCATCGAAACCAGTGCAATCACGCCCATGTTCACCAGCGAAACGATCAACGCGCTAATGATGGGGGAGAGGTGAATGGCAGTCAGGAGAATGAAGATGACCACGCCCGGACTGCAACTGGCAACGATTCCTACCAGATTCATCAGGCCCCGGAAGCCCCTTTGGGTGGGATCATCATAGTCGGGAAACAAAATGGTCATCAGGCATGTAACGCCACAAAGCAAAACGGAGAGGAATGGCATGGCGATCATGGTGGCAAGCGCGAATTGCCACAGCGCAGGCTTGGCGACCACCATCAGGATCGAGCAGACCCAGGAAATGATGATGGCCAGAAGCGCCTTTGCCATGATTTCAAACAACACCTGGTTCGAGAAGCTGAAGGGCAATGGCTTTTGGACATCGACTCGGCGGAGCATTTCTATAAAGCCAGCCTGCGCGATAGCCGATGACATGATGAAGGCCCCAAATGCCTGAAATAGGATAAAGAGTCCGCCGGCGACTTCCGCCGAACCTTTCCGTTCCGCGAACAGGGGAATCAACGACAGCCCCATGGTCATCAGGCTGAACAGAATGATGACAGGAAGGGTGCTGCGCAACATGATGATGGCTTCTCGCCACAAGAGCGCCCAGCCTCCCGGTGCATTGATTCGGGCGATCCACCGGGTTCGGCGAGCCTTGAGCTTTCCTCGCCGCGCTTGCTCCACCATCAGTCCAATCGTGTCCCCCGATTGCTGCAGCTTGCGCGCATTGATGCTATCGAAGCCCCGAACGGCTGCCTGATCGTACATCCAACCCGCCTGCGTCATGGCGATCCGAATCGAGATGACGATGATGCCGAGGAGACCGGCCAAGCCCGCAATGGTCGGCAACGCTTCTCCCTGGACGATGCCGTGTACGATCCATGCTGCCAGCGTGGCGGTAAAGAAGATGGTTCTCAGAACAGGAGATTCCGCCAGATTAACAGCATCGCGCCAGCCGTCAAACTGCGTGGCTTGCCAGTAGATAAAGCCGAAGACACTGACGATGATCGTGGCCATCGACCAACCGAAGATTCGCTTATTGCGGTCGCTGGCCAGATCGCTTCTATTCATAAAGAGCGAAGCGGCATAGTTAATACACACCCAACTCAGAGCAACCAGGAACCAGGCGATAGAGGCGAGGCGCATCGTTTGAGAGATTGCGGAAGGATCTTCCAAAACCCGTTTGAGACTCGTCACTCCCGCCGCGGCAGGTCGGTAGCCGACGACGATGAAGAACAGGGGGGCAAGCAGCGTGACGAGGTAGTCACGGAAAATCCGAAAAACCAAAACCAATTTCGGTTCGACGGGGGTGGGAAAGAGTACGTCGACATCCGCGGGACGGAAGCTCGTTCGGGTGTTGAGTGAGCCCAACGCAAGGAAAAGTGTGATGAATGCGAAAAAGGTAAATACCAGCGCATCCATGATTCGGACCGCATCCATAGAACTGATGAGTTCCGTCGCGCGCCCGGCGTTGGCTCTTGAAAAATCCTGAACCCGCTCACCCCGGAAAGGAAAGAAAATGTAACGCCCCAGCCACGCCAGGGCCATGATGAGGCCGATCAGACGTCGAGGGTTTGTAACGGCGCGACGGATGCCGTTGACGAAGGTTCTAGCTGTGAGAAACAGCAGCGGCTTCATGCCCTTCCTCCGTCAACTTCAAGAACACATCTTCCAAGCTGCTGTTCTCCATACCGCTGTACTGTCGCAACTCGGCAAGCGTGCCCTCTACCATCTTGGTTCCGCGATTCAGAATGATGACGCGGTCACATAAGTTTTCGGCAGTGTCTAGCAGGTGGGTAGAAATGAGAATAGAGCCGCCAGCATCCTTGGTTCGCCGAATCTCTTGTTTGAGCTCATGGGCGCCCGCCGGGTCCACGCCAATGAGAGGCTCATCAAAGAGGATGACATTTGCGTTATGAATGAGGGCACACGCGACCGAGAGCTTCTGTTTCATTCCCTTCGAGAGCGTCGCTACCAATTCGTTGCGCTTTTCCAAGAGGTTGTATCGGCCAAGTAATTCTTCTTTCTTCTGTTCGAATACATCCATCGTGTTGAAGCACATCGCCACGAATTTGAGGTGTTCTTCCACGGTGAGGAGTTCGTAAAGCGAAGGGACCTCGGGGACAAAAGCGAGTCCAGCCTTTGCTTTTGCCTGATCGGTCACGATGTCGTAGCCATTGATCAGCACGTTGCCCTCGCTGGGACGCAGAATGCCCGCCACGCACCGGAGCGCGGTTGTTTTTCCCGCGCCATTCGGTCCCAAGAGACCGACGATCTCGCCGGGTTTGATGGTGAAGCTTAGGTCGTTGACAGCACGGTAGTTCTTGTACTGTTTGACAAGGTGGCGGATCTCAAGCATGGCTGGGTTGGTCAGGTTACCACCGAGCTATACGAGGTTCGATAGGGTGAGGTTGCAGAAGCTATGGGTTGGCGCCTAGCGCCTTGCGAATGCCGTCGACCAACGAGCGCTTGACCCGGAGGATGGTTCCGTGCCGACCTCCGGGAACGAACTCGATCTTATTGCCGAGGTCGGTCCAGGTCTTCATGTCGGTGGACTCCACCGCGCCCCAATGGCCATCCATGTAACGGTCGAAATAGACCCGAACGCCGTGGCCCGTATCAACCGCGGTCGGCCCCTCGCACCAGTACTTGCCGGTGATGGGGTTGGCGACCATCTTAAAGGGTCCGCGCATCTTCTCCGCGCTCGCCACAAAGAGCCACTTGGCCGCCTTCGGCGCTTTGGTTTCGTCCTTGCCAAACAAGTACCAGGTGTTCTTGTAGCGCAGCAGGGTGGCGTCGATGCAGTTAAAGCCAGGGTCCCAGAGCAACTGGGTAGGGGCAAAGGTCTTGAAGTCTTTGGTGGTTGTGTAGTAAAAGCGGTTGTTCAGCGGGCGCTTCTTGTCATCCAGGTCGCCGTCCTGTCGGGCGGTTTCTAGGAACTTGCCTTGGACGGTGGAGGACCAGAAGATGGTGTACCGCTTCTCGGCCGCATCGTAGGTGATCTCGGGCGCCCAGGTGTTGCTGGTGTCCGGAAACGCGCCCATCGCGTCCACGTAAGTCGGTTCCGCCCAGTGGACCAAGTCCTTGGAGTGGGAGAGCGCGAGCTTAGATCCCCACCACGCGGTCGTCCAAACCATGTGCCACTGCTTGTCCGGGCCGTAAAGGATGCAAGGATCGCGCATCAGGCCATCCTTGGTCACCATGATCGCCTTTTGGAGCGAGACGATGGGCTCGAACTTGTACCCATCCTCACTCACCGCCAACATCGCCCCAGATTCCCCGTTTCCCAGGAAGTAGGTGGCCAGATAGACCTGATCGTCAGCCATGACGGCGGCGGCAAGGAGCGAGAGAAACATGCTCCTATCCTACTTCGCTTCGGTTGAATATGTATCGGGATTAAACGATTCAAGATTCAAGTTTTCGAGCGACTTGATCCGATTGAGCAACGATGGATGAGATCTTAGAACCTCGTCCGAAGGCTTCAAGCGGCTCGGCGATTGGTTGAGGTGAGTGATTTTATTGAGGGCTCGGATCATCCGCTCCTTATCGTTGATCAACCATGCGCCAAACGCATCCGCACGAAGCTCTCGTTTCCGAGAATATTTGCCGAGCACCAGGTTTTGGAGGATGGGAAGCAAGAAGAAAAAGACAAGCGGCCCTCGAACCAGCCCCCTGACTCCTCGACTCCATTGATATTTGTCGGCGAGCCACTCGATTGGGTAGTTGAGGAAGAGGAACCAAGCGACGAGGAATAGCAGTGAAAGAAGGAAGCCCTTTCTTACGTCATTTAGCCGATGATGACCGAGTTCATGCGCGAGGATGGCCTCGACCTCTTCCGGTGAGAGGTTCTCGATGAGCCCCGTTGTCAGCCCCACCTCGCCGATGAGGTTCGCGTAAGCGTTGGCCGCTGGATTCTTCACGATAACGACGCGATAGAGCCGAACCCCGGCGCGCTCGGCCAATTGGCTCGTCATTTCGAACCAGGGATCTCCGGGCTCCAGAACTTTTCGGTTGGAACGTCGCTGACACCATGAGAGATATCCAGACCCAAGAAGTCCCAGTCCGATCAGACCGAAGGTCCAAGTCCTCATCGCCCAGGAAGGAATGTTCAAGCGATAAAAACCGGGCCAATTCTGGACCAGGATTAGCGTTCCAAACATCAACAACATGGCCACGAACATCGGCCACATCGACTTGAAGGGATTGGAGTTAGCTTCTGACTTTGGCTCCGCTTCTCGGGTGGATGTCTGCTCGAGGGATTCAGATTTCTTCTTTGCCCGGTGGGCAGCGATAAATCCCGTCGAAAGCCCAGCAAATAAGCCCATTCCCACGAAGAGGAAGAAGTTTTTTGGGGCCAAGAAGTACATGGATCTCGCGGCCTTTTCCCCGACGGGGTTTTCGATCACGAGGGGCAACGCGATGACTGGCAAAAAAAATAGAACTTGCCAATAGCTCGACTTGGATTTGTCGTAGGCTTCCTGGATTTGCTCTGGAGTTGGTTGTGCGATTTCCTCTGGCTTCGGCTTGTTGGCGTTCTTGGTGATGGATTTGGCGATTCGAAATGGCATCGAAACCAGACCGCTTACGATGAGCAGGACAATGCCGAGCACCACGTATCCAGAGGGTGAGAGGGTATCGGAAAACTGGACCGTCGCTCCCTCCGGTAGGTTCTCCGACGTAAAGAAGGACCGATCTTCGATGGTCGTGGACTTTCCATTGACGCTGAGGATGGCCGAATCGACTTCGCTTCCTTTGATCGCAATCGCAATCGGTTGGGGAAGGCCGTTCCGCTTAAGGAAGTCGATGACCTTTCCTACCGGGAGCCCAAAGATCGTTTTCCATCGGTCGGGAAAGACCAGGTAGTCGTTCATTTCCAGATCTACGGCCACGCTGGTGCTTATTTCCGAGGTCGGATAGGTGATGAAATCACCCTCTGGCATGTCCAACTCTTGGGCAAGAGACTGGAGAACCTTTAGGAGGCGTTCGTTACCAAAAGACTTCTCCGTCACAACGACAACGTCGGCGTTTCGAGCATCGAATGACACTCGGACTTGGGTGCCAGTATCCCCTTCCTTGTAGTTCGGCCAATACGTCCCCGCCTTTTCGGCAGCCTTCCGATAGGCGGTGCTCGAAAGGCCAGCAGGTGACTCCTCGCGAACCTCTTGGGCGGCGCTAATACTGGCGAACAAAAGAACTAAGGCCGTTAAGTAAGTACGCATAGAAGGCATCTAATCGATTGCCACCAGAAAGACGGGAATATGAAGGGAATCGTTTCAAATATCGAACTGGAACCTGACGCGACGGTCGGGGAGCTAAAAACAAAAAAGGGCTCGGCGATCATTCATCGCCGAGCCCTGACCTCTTGCTTTCTTACGGAAGCGGCAGGCCGAAGGCGTTGAGGTAGCTGCGGAGCTTCTCGACGCGGCCCGGAGTGTTTAGTTCCAGGTTGAACGGTCGGCCTCGGGTGTCGATAATCAAACCGACCTGACCATCGATGAGGTTGGTAGTTTGGTTTCGATTGCCCTTGCTGGTGTCGAACCGTTTGACGGTGACCGGCTTGCCCTTGCCCTCGCCCACGTCGAATCCCTTGGCGGGCTCGACGGTGAGTTCGGTAGTCTTCTCGATATCGATCGGAACGACCTTGATCTGGCCGAACGGGACGCTGACGTCCAGGCCGTTGCCCTTGACGGTCACGCAAGGCTCGCCGTCCTTTGCGATGCCGACGGGGGCAATGCAGGTACCGATCTTGACGATGCAGTCGCGCTCAAAAACTTCGCGAGCCGCTTCGTACAGGTGCTCAGAAAGAACGCCCAGGTGCGGCATCATGAAGATGGAGTCAACGGTGAGCATGGTGATTCCTTCCGGTTGGTAGGCGTCCATCATCATCAACGCAGACTGAGCGCGCTTCGGAGCGTGGCTGAGAACGCCGCCGGAGCCGATGACCATGTCCAGAGCCATCATCTTCACCAAGGTCTGACCCGTGTCTTGCTCGCTCATGAGTCGGTCCAAACCTCCTTGCTGAACGCCGACCAGGTTTCGGGCCAGGCTCTTGTGGTGGATGAACGCGAGGCGGAGGGCTTCGCGGGAGACGGCCTGCTCGATCAACAGATCCTCATAGGTGTGAGGAATCGTGGTCGGGCGGATCATCTTGTTGCGGAGTCGGTTGCGGACTTCGGCAGGATCGATCTCGAAGGGCAGCCAACGAGCGATGTTCTCGATTCCGGCTTCCTTCAAGACGTTACAGATCGAATAGCTCATGCCGAGGTTGGCCGATACCGTTCGGTTGTAAACGCGCTCGCCTTGATCGTTCAAGAAGACCGAGAACACGTCGGTGGTGGCGCCACCGATGTCGACGCCGAGGACGTTGATCTTCTCGTTCTCCGCGTATTCTTTCAGGAGCTTGCCCACCGCGTTCGGGGTCGCCATGACCTCTTCGCTGGTCCACTCCAAAAGCTTGCTATAGCCCGGAGCCTGCTGCATGACGTGCTCTAGGAACATCTCGTGAATCTCTTCGCGAGCGGGGCCGAGGTTCTCTTTGTCCAGGGTCGGTCGAAGGTTGTCGACCACCTGGAGCGAGATCCCCTCACCCAAGACGCTCTCCACTTCCGTTCGGGCGTCCTTGTTGCCCGCGTAGATGATCGGGAGCTTCATGTCACCGAATCGGGGCTTGGGGTCGGCGCGGCGTACGACTTCCGCCATCTCGATGAGGTGGCTCTTGGTGCCGCCGTCCGTTCCGCCAGACATGAGAATGATGTCGGGGCGGAGCTGGCGCAGTCGCTCAACCTTTTGATAATCTTTGCGGCCATCGTCCACGGCCAGGGTGTCCATCAGAATGGCGCCCGCACCCAGCGCGGCGCGTTCGGCAGACTCGGCGGACATCGCCTTCACCACGCCCGCCACCATCATTTGCAAACCGCCACCGGCGGAGGAGGTGGAGACGTACAGGTCGGCGGCGTCTAGCTCATCGGCCCGCTGGGCGGTCTCTTTGCCCTCTTTGCGCAACCGGCTAACCTTGCCGTCTTTCAGGAGCTTTCGGCGACCTTTCGTGTAACCCTCAGGCACCACTTCACCGGTGATTTCTTCAAGCTCGGTGATGGAGTTAATGACGCCCATGGTGACGTCTTCAAAGGGCTTTTCAACCGTGGTAGGAGCTTCGCCACGCGCGACCAGGCGGTATTCGCCTTTATCGTTCTTTTCAATGAGGATCGCTTTGGTCGTGGTCGAGCCACAGTCAGTAGCGACGATGCGACGGATGTCGTTCGACATAGATTCTGATTATGCCCGGGTTGGGGCTTGGTATGCACGAGGTGGACATTTTCAGGAAGGAGCCCCCGGTGTATGATGAGGATTCTATGGGCGAGAAGCACGTACGGCGGTCCGATGCTGATGATGTCGAACGTAGTGTGGAGAGGGTTTTTAATGCTCTGAAAGAAACCGCATTTGGACAACGAATCGATACGAATGAGGTTCTAGAAACCCTCGCCACCGTTGCCGATGTGGATGCGTTCTCCAAGACGGTTGCCGATGTGATGGGAATTGCCGCGCAGGGAGCCACTGCCGGAGTTGTTCTTGGCAACCCGCTTGTCGGGGTTGGGGTATTTAGCGTACTGCTAAGGGGCAAGCTCCAACAACGTAAGAAAGAGAAGCAAAAGGACACTCAAGATTCGCGGGCAATGGAGAGGTTGCTCGCGTTAATGCAGAGCACCCAAGATTCGGTACTCCGTAGTTTTTGCCGCGATGGTCAAAAGCTAAACGCAATTCAACGCCAACTTGATGACCTTTCTCAAAAGTTTGAAGTCCGCCTCGATTCGGGCGAGGAGGAAGCCCGAGATCTGTTGCCAAACGATGTGGAGATTGAAGGTTTTGTGGCTTCTCTTAAGCCGATTCTTGACGAAATCGTTCAAAGGCTGAACGGATTTGAAACGGCGGTTCAAGAACGAGTTCGATTTGAGCGGACAAGGGCTGAGTTGGAGGAAACCAATAGATCCTTAACGGAAACCAACTCCTTGTTGGCAAGGACAAATGCGCGACTCGCTGAAGCGAAGTCTGAGATCGAATTTAGAACTCGTGAGGAACTTGAGCAAGCCGCAGCCAGAATAAAGTTCCTCGAATTGGAAGCTGAATCAGCAAGTAAGAGGGTTGACGCCCTCGAACCAGAAGTGGTTAGGCTAACCAGTGAACTGGAAACCCGACAAGCTGAGTATGGAGAACTACTCCACACGATCGCGGCCAACTCTCCCGATACCATCAAATCTAAGGCGATCGAGTTGCTAGCGCAGGGCGATGTCGAGGGCTACCGGAGGCTCTTCAGGGCGCAAGACGAACGTCTTCAAAGCGAGCGAGTTGAAAACCATCTCAGTCAGGCAGAGGTTGAAATTCTTGGGGGTGATCTGGAGGCGGCATGGCTTTGCCTAGAGGCCACTCTTCAGAGGGCGAATGAAGAGCAGACGATTCGCGTTGGCAATCTCCTCAATGAGATGGTGATGCTGGGACATGGCCGCGGAGTTTGGTCGGCATCGATCAAATATGGGGAAGTGGCTCTCTCGCTTCGCCGCGAAGTTCTCGGTGATCGCCACCCGGATACTCTTTCCAGCCTGAACAACCTTGCTGGTCTTTACGAGTCCACTGGCCGTTACTCTGACGCGAAGCCGTTGTACGTGGATGTAATTGCGCTTCGCCGCGAAGTTCTCGGTGATCGCCACCCGGATACTCTGACGAGTCTGAACAACCTTGCTAGTCTTTACGAGGCCACTGGTCGTTACTCTGAGGCAGAGCCTTTACTAGTGGAGGGACTTATGCTTCGCCGCGAAGTTCTCGGTGATCTCCACCCCAACACCCTGACGAGTCTGAACAATCTTGCTGGTCTTTACCAGGCCACTGGCCGTTACTCTGAAGCGGAGCCTTTGCTGGCTGATGGACTTACGCTTCGCCGCGAAGTTCTCGGTGATCTCCACCCCAACACCCTGAGGAGCCAGAACAACCTTGCTAGTCTTTACGAGGCCACTGGTCGTTACTCTGAAGCGGAGCCCTTGTATAAGGATGCACTAGAATTCCAGCGCAATGTCCTTGGTGATCGCCACCCGGACACCCTGGCGAGCCTGAACAACCTTGCCGCACTTTATAAAGCGACTGGCCGTTACTCTGCAGCGGAGCCTTTGTATGTGGAGGGACATACGCTTTGCCGCGATGTTCTCGGTGATTGCCACCCGGACACCCTGGCGAGCCTCAACAACCTTGCTGCTCTTTACGATTCCACTGGCCGCTACTCTGAAGCGGAAAGCCTCCTTGCTGAAGCGTCCCAGTTGGCAGAAAAGGTCCTTCCAGTTAAACATCCTGTCCGGGTACAGGTTGAGGAAAACTACGCCGCAATCAAGGACAAAAAAGTCTAACGCAAGTCGCTTCCTTCAATCCCCAGCGGCGTGACATTCGGATCCGGGGTGTCCAGGTGGCTGGGGGTTTGGCGTTTGGCTTGGATGAACGCCGAGTGCCCATCGGCGAAAGTGTCGTTTCGTGCGCCCTGCCAGCGGTCGGCGCCCGGAGTCCAGGAACCGGCGGTGGAGAAGGAACCCCAGGGGCTGATGGCTTTGCCTTCGTTGAGGTGGGCGTTGGTCCACTCGAAGAGCATGATCTTGCGGCTGGGTTCGACGACGTTGGTGGCGGTAAACGTGGTGCAGTCCGGGCAGGCGGCGGCGATGGCGAGGTCTCGCAGCGTCAGCGTTTGCAGCACCGAGTAAGGGCGGTAGAACGCCATGGAGAAGGCGTAGCTGGTGTCGTCGTATGTCTTCTTGGTGGAGTCGGAAGGGCAGTAGAGGAGGGCGGACGAGCCCGAGGCCGTCAGGGGCGAGCCGTTCTGCTTTAGCGCCAATGCGAGATAGGGCATGATCGGCCAGCGGAACTGGCGACCGATCCAAAGCACGTTGAGGCCGGTGTTCGGGAATCCGTCGTCATAGTCGCCCTGGTAGAGCATCATTGCCGTCCCGATCTGTTTGAGGTTAGAGAGGCAAGCCGTCTTCTTGGCCGCTTCCTTAGCCCGGGCGAAGACGGGGAAGAGGATGGCCGCAAGGATCGCAATGATCGCGATGACGACGAGGAGTTCGATGAGCGTGAATGCCCTTCGCGAGTTCTGCATGCGCCCCAAGTCTGAACGATGACGCGGACTCGCTTCAGCCGCTCCGTCGTCTGAGACAATCGATGATCAAATTAGAATATTCAGAAAAGATTAGAATTTAACACCCCACGTTTTTGATTCAAAAGCAAGAAGACGGTGGAGAATATCGCTATGCGGCATCGTGTTTGGCTAACCGGCGTGATTCTGGCTTCGATCGTTACTCTGACATGGGCTCTTCAGGCCGGCGGAAAACTTTTCGTGAACGGAAATTTGGCAAGTTCCGGGGTGATAGAGCGCAATGGCGTGACCTACGTTCCCATTAAAGATGTGGCCAAGGCCCTTAACTTAACCGTCGCCAAAACATCTCGAGGATGGGAAATTTCGCAGTCGGGTGGGGCGACGGCTGTGGAAGGAGTGAACGGCAAAATTGGGGATGTCCTATGGAATGGCTATTTTCGATTCCAAGTCGTGAAGGTCATTCGAGGCAAGGAATATACCAATCAGTTCAGCGGGGATAACCAAAAGGTGACCCCATATCCAGAGGACAACGATCTTGTCATCGCCATCTGTCGGATTAAGAATGGACTCAAAGAAAAGGTGACAGTTTTCTTACCCGCCGGAGAGGTAACTGGGCTGACAGATGATAAAGAGCGATCGATTGCGCCCAGAAACGGGCTCAGTATCGACTGTCCAACGCGAGGCGCCGAACTGTTGCCGGGCGCGGCCGTCGATTTCGCACTTACATTCGACGTCCCGCACGATGCTAAGTTAAAGGACCTCGTCTACCAGGTGTATTCCACAGGTCCGCAAGCATCGGGAGAGAAGAAATTCCGCGTGGCCATGGCCAATGCGGGCTCCTAGGGTGAAATGAGGGAAGTCCCCTGGAGGCCTTCCCTTAAAACTCAAACTAACGAGCGATAACGTCGTAGGTGACGAAAGAGGAAGACATCGGAGGCTCCTCGCCTCGCTCTTTAGCGGCTTTCAAGTCTTCAAAGCCGCGCTTGTGACCTTCAATGAATTCGGGAGAATTGGTCCACTTGCGAAAATCTTCTTCGTTCTTCCAGTGGCTCACGATGAGATAGGGTTCGCCGTCTTTGTTCGGGCGGAGGACCTGCATATTCAAAAATCCCGGCATCCGGTCGATCGCCTTTGCTCGAGTGGCAAAGAGTTCTTCGAATCGCGATTTATACGTGTCGTTGCACGAAATGAAGTTAATCGCGACAAAGCCGGTTTCCGGCGGAATTGAGTTCGGATCGTAGGATTGCGCTGCTGTCATGGTCGCCTCAAATAATTTTTTGATGCATCAAAAATATGTCTTATCTTCCAAGAAAAGTCAAGATTCTTTGGGACGTCCTGATGAATTTTTGTGCGATTTGATGACGCGCCGAGTTCAAACAAAAAATGAGCCGCCCCGCACAGGGGCGGCCCAAAGGGAGAAACCTTACTTTTGGATGAGCTTGACGTTGCTTAGGGTTAATACTCGGGTGACGATTCCGGCGTCGGTCGTGGAGAGAACTCTTCGGACGGCAGGGAAGACGCCCCCGCCAACCTCGACGAATTGATCGGAGATCATCTCGTTCGATTGCAGCTTGCCGTCTCGGGCAAAGTGAGAGACGCTCATTTGCGTAGAGAGTCGCTGGCCGCCCTTGGTGAGAACGGAGTCCAGCACGCAAACCACCAACCGGCCCTCGCCGATCTTTCGATCGACCTCCAGGATCTGGCTATCCCGGATGCGGTAGCGGGAGTCCATGGAATCGCTCAGGACCACCTGCTTGCCGAGGGCATTCTCGGAGCCGGTGAAGTTGATGGCGTACGCGCCGTCGCCTTTCTCGAACGGGATCGAAGTGCGGTGGAGAATGAGGCTGCGAAGTTGGCCCTGAACCCACTTGGAGTCCTCGTCGCTTCCATCGGTGAACTTTACATCCAGACCGCGCTCGTGGTCAAAGACGAACGTGCCTTTCACCGCATGCCCCGCTACATCCGCCGAGATATCGGCGCTAAAACCAAGGACATTCTTCGGAAAAGAGGCGCGCGATTGAGCGGCTTGCTTGAGTAATTCGTAAGCGGAAGAATCGCCCGCGGCGACCGGCGAGACCCCGACGGCGAGGGTGGCATAGGTGCGAACCAGTGTGTATTTCTGTCCGTCCATCTCCCCCGACTTGTTCTCAGGAACCATGACCCGGGCAGCGATGAAGCGGTCCTTTGGCCAGGCGATGCTCCATTGTCCCTTTGCATCGGCCTTGGCTTCCACCGCATCGTCATTCCCCAGAACCACCACGTACTCGGCATCGGAAGCGGGCTTGCCGTTGAGAAGGGCGGTGAGCACCAGCTTGCCGTTCGCCTTCTCAGCGATCAATTCCGTCTTGAGTCCAAGCTTGGTCTTGGCTGCCTCCAGGGTGGAAGCGCACTTGGCGAAGTACTCCAAGAGGAACACGCCTCGGTTCTGATCGTTGCGATCTAACACGCCGTATTCCAGACTGGCGCCGCTGACCTGACCTCCGGAAACATCGGCCGTGAACCCTTGTTCGGTCTTGTCCAACTTCAGCGCGCGGCCGCCCGGGAGCCAGCCTTTCACTTTATCGGCTTTGCCAGCAATCCCCGGCACGGCGGAGTCGCCAGGAGTCTCCGAGAGTTCGATCTTGACCCGCTGCGGGTTCTTCGGATCGACCGAGACCCACAGGAAGTGAGCGTGCGAAAGAGAGGCCATCAGAAGGCCCAGAGCGATCAAGGTTCTTTTCATAAGTCGTTGGGGAGCCATTGACAAAGGCACGATGCCTTCGCGACAACGACGATATCTTTTGAGGCATCAAAAAATCGATTTTGATCGTGATGAAAATTTGACAATCTTGACGAAAGTGTCTAGATTGATGGCCCGCGTAAATCCTCGAAAGTGGTTCCAATCCTCCCGAAATCCCAGAAATTTTGAAGGAGATTGAGCGTTATATCGCTGTTTAGTTTCGCTTAAGGGGGTGAAAGGTTATAATGCGGGACGACACCCCAAAGGAGGGCCTGGTTGGCAGGAGTCACGTTCAAGAACATTTGCAAAGTTTTCGGTAAAGACGTAAAAGCCGTAGACGACCTCAATCTCAGCATCAAGGACCAAGAGTTCATGGTGTTGGTTGGACCGTCCGGTTGCGGCAAGACCACCGCGTTGCGCATGGTTGCCGGTCTGGAAGAAGCTACGAGTGGAGACATCATGATCGGCGATGTCCGCGTTAACGACGTACCGCCGAAGGATCGAGACATCGCGATGGTTTTCCAAAACTACGCGCTCTATCCGCACATGAACGTCTACGACAATATTGCGTTCGGTCTTCGTTTGCGCGAACTCAAGGGATTCTTCTGGCAACTCAGCCACATGGCGGATGCCAAGAAGATCAAGGCAGACATCGATACCCGAGTGAAAGAAGTCGCGCGGATGCTGGATATTGAAAAATATCTCCAGCGACGTCCCAAGGAGCTTTCCGGTGGTCAAAGGCAGCGCGTAGCCCTTGCTCGCGCTATCGTTCGGAAACCTAAGGTCTTCTTGATGGACGAGCCGCTTTCGAACCTGGACGCAAAGCTTCGCGTTCAGACCCGCGCGGAACTCATCCGTCTGCACCGCACCCTGGGCATCACCACGATTTACGTTACCCATGACCAGGTCGAAGCCATGACGATGGGGCAGCGCATTGCCATCATGAAGGACGGCGTCCTTCAGCAGTGCGACGTCCCGGAGACGGTCTATAACCAGCCGGCGAATAAGTTCGTGGCCGGCTTCATCGGCTCACCTCCCATGAACTTCATCGATGCAAAGATCGTGAAGGAAGACGGCGTGGTGATGGTCGATACGGGCGAATTCAAGTTGCCGCTGGGAGCCGGACATGCCGCCGGAGCCTATGAAGGCAAGCCGGTAGTCCTCGGAATCCGACCGGAAGCCGTTTTCGATAAGGGAATGGAGACGCACGTGAAAGGGACGGAAGCCAACACCATCTCTGCGAAGGTCGACGTTCTTGAACCCCTAGGCCCAGAGTATGTGGCCTATCTGGCTTGTGGCAAGCACAACATGATTGCCACGATCGATACCGGCACGAAAATTAAAGAAGGTCAAACTGCCGAGTTCATCGTTGATCTTGAACGCATCCACGTCTTCGATTCCGAAACCGAAGCGGCGATCCGCTAAGTTCAGGCGTCAGGGCCTCCTCGCTCAAGTGGCGAGGAGGCTTTTTTGTTGCCCGGTGCTAAATCGACCGAACAACCATCGTCTTGGGCTCGGTCATCTCGTCCATGGCGTACCGGACGCCTTCTCGTCCAAATCCGCTATGCTTGACCCCGCCATAGGGCATGTTGTCAAACCGCAAAGTGGGATAGTCATTGACGATGACGCCTCCGACTTCCAGTGTGCGAAACGCCTGATCGGCAAGGGCGATCTTCTGAGTGAAGATGCCGGTATGGATGCCATAGTCGCTGCGATTCACTCGGGCAAGGGCTTCCTCAAACTTATCGAAGGGCTCGATCGTAAGGACGGGGCCGAACACTTCTTCGTTGGCGAGTTTGACCTGATCGGGAACGCCTTCGAGGAGAACGGGCTTGATCAGCGCCCCTTCTCGCCCGCCTCCACCGATGATCTTTGCCCCGTGGGCCACGGCTTCATCGACCCAGTCCGACACTTTGTCGGCGGCTTCGGCGGAGATCATGGGGCCGCAAACGGTTTTCTCATCGCGAGGATCGCCATAGGCGCAGGCATTGGTCTTTTGGGCAAGCATCTCTCGCGTTTCTTCATAGACCGAGCGCTCAACCAGGACGTGCTGAACGGCGATGCAAACTTGTCCGGCGTATCCATAGCCTCCGGCGATGATCCGGTTGGTGGCCCATTCTAAATCGGCATCGGCGCAGACAATGGCGGAGGCGTTGCCTCCCAATTCCAGCGTCACTTTGGTCTCAGGTGGCATGTCCTTCTTGACGGGCCAGCCAACGGCGGGCGAGCCGGTGAAGCTGAGCATGCGGCACCGCGGATCATGGGAAACCTTGGAGATCACCTGCGCGGGACCATTCCAGGCGTTGATCACGCCGTGGGGGCAACCCGCTTCGTGGATCAATCGGGCGAGTGTAAGGGTCGAGATCGGGGCAAGCGGCGAGGGCTTGAGGATCAGCGTATTGCCGGTCGCCAGTGCCGGAGCGATCTTGTGCGCAGCCAAATTGAAGGGCCAATTGTAGGGAACGATGCAAAGGATGGGCCCGATGGGAAATCGCTCTACATGGCAACGGTGGCCAACTCCACGCGGATCGAGGTCAAGAGGAAGAGACTCCACGCCCCACGTCGAAAGAAGGTCGGCGGCATAGTCAAACGTCAGGGCGAGCCGCGATACTTCACCCCGCGACCAGACGATGGGCTTTCCGACCTCGTCGCAGAGCATTTCAGCCAGTTCTTCTGACCGCTCTCGTACGGATTGAGCGATCTTGCGGAGGAGGGCTTGGCGTTCGTGTCGAGGAGAGTATCTCCAAGTTTGGAAGGCGTCCCAGGCTGCGTCCAGGCAACCGCGAAGCTCGCTCAGCCCGCCTTCCGCCACCGTTCCCACCACCGAACCGTCATAAGGGTTTCGGATGACTTCCTTGCCGGTGGCCTGATCACATGGCCCTCCAATGAAGTGGCCGTCGATCAGCAGTTCGCGATGCACCATTAACCAGATAATACGCGCGCGAGACTTACGCGTGCTGGCTGAGGGTGAAATAGAAAGTGGCGCCTTGCCCGGGCTCACTCTTTGCCCAAATCTGGCCGCCATGAAGGTTGATCACCTTGGCGACTGTGGCCAAGCCGATTCCGGAGCCTTGAAAACTGGGGTCATCGTGGAGTCGCTCAAATGCGCGAAACAGTTTTGAAGTGTAGGCGGGATCGAACCCCACCCCGTTATCTCGGACGAAGAAGGCGTGGCCCTCTTCTCTCTCCTCTTGTCCGATATGGATTTCGGGGTGGGCTTGCTTGCCAGTAAATTTCCAGGCGTTTTCGATGAGATTAACAAGGAGTACCTGAACCAACCGATCATCGCCTTTCGCTGCTAGGTTAGGCTCGATGCAAACCTTTACATCTCGGTCGGGCTGTCCGGCTTGGAGTTGCTCGATCACATCCGATGCCATCTCAGATAGGTCGAGGACGCTTCGGTCAGGCTCAAAGCGTCCCATTCGAGACAACTGCAGGAGGCCATCGATAAGCTGTCCCATCCTTCGACTCGCCTGAGTGATTCGGTCAAGGTAAGAGTGAGCTGCAGGGGGGATTTGCGAGCCAAAGTCTTCTTGAATAATTCGGGCAAACCCGTTAATCGCCCGGAGGGGAGCGCGCAGATCATGAGAGACGCTGTAGCTAAAAGAAGCGAGTTCTTCGTTCACGGCCTGGAGTTGAGCCGTTCGTTTCGCAACGCGTTTTTCCAACTCGGAGTTGAGGCGAAGGATCTCTTGTTGGGCCTGTTTACGCTCCGTGATGTCATTGAGAGCGCCAGCCATACGAACCGGTTGTCCAGACTCATTTCGAATGGCGTGGCCGAAAGTTAAGAACCATCGGTAGCGTTCGTTGCCATCCAGAAGCCGATGCTCAACATTGTAGGGTCGTCCATCCTTCAAGTGCAGGTGCAGACATTCAAGGGCTCTCTCGCGGTCGTCGGGATGAATACGATCCGACCACATGCTGAGGGGAACATATTCCACTTCGGCTCGTGCGGCAATCATCTGTCGCAATCGAGGCGACATGAAGATTCGACCGCTGGGAATGTCCAACTCCCAGATTCCATCTTGAGCGCCTTGCATCGCCAAGGCATATCGCTGCTCGCTTGCCATCAATGCAAAGTTCGCGTTGCGCTGACCAGTAATCACAGAACCTAAAGCCAACCCCAGCGCACCTAATGTAATAAAGAAGTCTTGGAGGCCCAAAAGCGAAAGCACCGGATACGCTCCTGACTTGACGGCGATGTAAGCAAGTAGTCCCACGGCAGCAGATGCGATGCTGGCTCCGTAAATGCCATGTCGGTAGGAAATCCAAAACAGCGGTAGGAAGCACAGGTGTTCGATTTTGACCATCTGGCTAGCTGGGGAATAAAATGCAAAGGCGCAACAGGTAATGAGAGCAAGCGCTTGCAACCAGGTGTCAAATTGAAGAAGAGGTGATTCGCTTCTTTTTGGTGTATCGTAGAATTTCTGACGTACTTCGGACTTAATGGATAATCGATGAAGGTAAGCGGAGAGATTAATGACTAGAGGAGGTGCAAACAGAAGGATTCCAGCAAAGTCTCCTATGCTGAATGTTGTGAATTCCGAAATAAAACTGTTTGCGAGAATCTTGCCGGAAGCGATGAGGGTAAGTACCCCAAATGCAGCCGTTAGCGAACTAATCAGTCCGGCTACCCCTAGAAAGACGAGAACGTCTCGAACGCTGGTCCATTCTCCGTTCTTTGGCAGACCCTGCTTTAAGATCCATCCTCCAAACCCATAGCAAACGGCGGTGTTCAGCGAGAGGGCGAGGTTTGTTACGATATCATGATTCCCGACTATGAGTCGACTCGCGATATTCGCAATCAGAACCGCCGGAGTGTATCTGACACCAAAGAGAAAGATGAGCGCAAGGCTTACGCCTGCGGGTGGCCACCAAGCAGAAGTTGCCAATTGATATCGCACATCAATGCCGATCTGGTGAGCGCCGATCTCGAGGAAAAAGTAGATTAAGAGGATAGTCGCTACCCGGAGGTACGACTTGGCCCCAGGATTATCGCCTTTATCAAGTTGCTGAATTCTTAGCTTTCCCAAGGTCAAGTTCACCGAATACCGTGGGTCGTCCGACTAGAAGTGCGCACCCAGTTCCGTGCCTTCTTTGGGAGGGATTAGGAGATAGCGCGCGAAGCGTCAGCGCGCTGGTAATCGGACTACACGGGTATTGTGCCCAATGGCGGACCCCGTAAAGTTAGGAGGTCATTAACTCTTTTGAGACTTGCGGCGATATGCGCAACGATCGTTACCGGTTACCCAGACCAAGGGCCCGGTCAATCAGATATTGATAGCTTTCTTTAACAGCCGTCATCATATCAGTCGCACATTCATCTAACTCGACTACCAACCACTCAAGCTTGTCTGGATTTACCATATTAATGGTCTCGATGAGATTCATCCTTCCTTGTCCCAGAGCCTGATGAGGTTGCCCTTTGGTTAGTGGGCCATCCTTTACATGCAGAAGAGAAGTTCGATCTCGGTAACGACGCACGACTTCCGACGGATTGTTTGCTCCAAATGCTGAACACCAATAGATGTCGATTTCAAGATTGAGGTCAGGGAGTAAGTCGATTAAGTATTCGATCGCGAGTCGACCTTCAATCAATTCAAACTCCATCCAGTGGTTGTGAAGGCACAGATTCAGTCCATTTTCACGCAGGGTGTCGATGGCAGGCCGGAGGCGATCCGCTGTCCGGCAGATGGCATCTTTTGAAGCGAAATCTTCCATCCAAAGCCCGGTGACCGTTTGAGTGACGCCTAAGCCTTTAGCGGTCTCGATGAATTCTTGAATCTTGTCGGGATCGGGAAAGGGGCCGAAATAGCTGGAGACCACCATTCCCATGTCCTCGACCGTATGGCGGAAGTCGCGAGGCGACATCCCATACCCAAAGCCCTCAACCCCTTTGTAACCAATATCCGCGATCTCCTGAAGAACACGGATGTGGTTTCCGTCTTTTGCTTGCTCGCGTACGGTGTACAACTGGATGGAAATAGGTTTTGGCGTCGTTGACATCCTAATCCTTTCGGTTCGCGAATAGAGCTTCGTTCTCCTGCTTTAGAGTCCGCTGATGAAAAAGTCGACGGTAACGGTTACGGAAATCGGCTTTGTGGCCTTGAATTCTGTGCCCACGTCGATGAGCTTCATATCACTCGCTTTCGCTCGCAGGCTTTGCTGAGCAGGTGCACTTGGGAGTGCGTCGTAATAGACTTCGGGCATAGACCATGTATCTGAACAAGCCGAAATGCCGAGGATCTTTTGCTCAATCGCTTGGGCCATTTTCTGAGCCTTGATCTTGGCTTTGACGAGGGCCCTTGCGGCCAGATCGGCCACCACCGAATCGTCGTCAAAAACCCACTCCAGGCTGCTGGACACGGTTCCCGGTCGATCCGAAATTGCACCCAAGAATTCGCCCACCATGCTCAGATCGTCTTGCTTAACAACTAAGTGATATTCGACGCGACTGTCTTTGCCGAAGATTCCGGAGTTCGATCTAGATGTGATGCTCTTGATTTCAAAATCTTTGTCCTGGGCGCCCAAGACTTTGAGGTCATCCACCAACGCGCGAACGTCTTGAGACTTCTCTAGGGCAGCGTTGCCAAAAAGCAGTTTCTCGCCTTTCACGACGACGTGAAACTTGACGGAGGTCGCCAGAACATCTGCTTTTTCGGTGGCGGTGACTCTCATCACACCTGGCTGGGGTTCCATCTCTTATCTCTCCATATGGGCAGGCAGAACGATATCTTTGGCGCGAGTGGTCGGGCTGACCACAAGTCTTACGATTCTGCCATCTTTGGTTTCGCACTCGACAGTTGTCTTTCCTGGTGCATGGAGTTTGAATTTCACGTCCCAGGTTCTTGGCCAAGCGGGCAGGATGCGGATGGCGCCGCCTGCTTCCAGAGGTTCCGCTTGCATTAACATCAGATCCGTCATGTTGAGAAGATTGCCGCCGTGGTTTTGATCCGGCAACCAGTCGTAATTCGGTCCCCAGGTTGCGGGCCATCGATAGGCGGGGTTACTGTTGGAGCAGTGGACTTGAAGAATTCGAGCTGCTTCGTCGGTCATGCCTAAGAGGGCGGCTACATTACCGTCGTATCCCCATCCTTTATCAAGCCGGTTTTTGCGGTGCGCATATGCTCGCTTCGCTTCGTCTAACAGCTTGGGATGGGCCAGAGTGACGAGTCGAAACGGCCACACCGCGTAGAGCTCGCCATTCTCGACATTGCTCGTCTGGTTCACGTATTTTTGGGCTGGGGCTAACTCAATCTTGCCATCGAGAGTTTGCAGGGGAAGTTCAGGGCAAGCTTTCTTCATGTGAGCGAAGAAAGTGCGCAAGTCAGCGGGAACGAGGCGACGGGGAAGAGCGGCGAGGCGCTGGGTAATTGAAATGAGCCCTGCCGTGGCTGGCATGTCATTGACAACACCTTCCCAGTAAGTCTCCACAACTTGGGTGGGATCAAGAACGATGCGACCCTGAGGGTCCTTTTTGAATCGGGTGTCGAAGTATTTCAAGACCGACTCTGCCATGGGCAACAGGCGCTGGGAGAGAAACTTTTCATCCCGAGTGAAGTCCCACCGATCGAGCATCAATCCAACTAATTCGGGGCCCTGGTTCCAAGCATCGTCCCACCACGGGCACAGAACTTCGTTTGGTTGGTGTCCCTTCCGGTCCCATCCGTAGTCCCCGCCGGAGTACGTTCCAAAGCAGGTCATCGTTTCCGGAAAGTAGGCGCCCTGGGATCCATGATAGAGCTTAGATCGAGACTCGGCGAGCGCTCGGTTGTCTTCGTAGATTCTAAAAAACGGTTCCATCATCTCAAAGTCGCCACTCGCCAGCATGGGGTGATACATATGACGGAGGTTTTGGAACCACTGGCAGTCGCCCCAATTTCGCCAGTCCGGGTTGTAGGGCATACCGCTGGCCTTGGGTTCAACGGTGTAGAAACCGCCGTTGAATTTGATAGGATGAGCACCTCGACCTTGGCAGGCCTGGACATACCGTTGCAAAACGTAACCTTGGGTGATGGGCGATCCGGCGGCGGCCGCGCGATGGGCGACGCGCTTGCCGTCCAGATAGATTGAAGCTTCGCCCGTCATCGCATCGAAAGAAGCGCTAACAAACTGCTTTTGTCCGACTTTGAGGCACTTCGGAGCGCTCAATTCAATATCGCCGACGATGAGTCGAAGGCTATCGCCAGGATGAGTGTCGAACAGAAACCCATCGTTCCTTCCTGCCGTCAGTCGGTCGACAATTCGTCCGGGAGCGAGTTTCTCTGGTTTGATCCAGGCGGCAATCGAGAGACCCTTGCGGAAGTCTGGTGGTCCGCTCACTCCATCCTCAAAGGTCGGCTGGTTGGGCAGGGGCTTAGGTTCGTCTTGTCCTCTCCACTTCCACAATTCCTCATAGGAGGCGGGGCGATTCAGGATGCCGGGCGAGGATAGCTGTCCGGGGAAGACGTTGCCGTGGCCCGAGTCCATTCCGATGCGAAATGGATAGTCGTTTTGCGGAACCGAAAAGTCAGGGTGATCTCCGTGGACGAATACCCAGGATCGATTCCAAAACGCGTTCCACCAAGCCCGAGTGCGTTTGGCGGCATTGCCGTCTCTCACGCCTTGTCTGGCCAAGCCTCGTTCCCACTCCGACACCGTTGAAGTCACTTGCGTGTGAGTCGCAAGCCAGAGATGGAATTGACGGACGGGCTTTGCCGTCTTGAGGGTTCTTTCTCCCGATCTCGTGAATCCCTCGCCAGCAAGCTTGCCGCCAAAAGTGCGGTGGATGAGAGGATCATGTGTCCCTCTTAGACCGGACAGCGATTGATTGGCCCATAGCTTTGGAACCACCGAGGTCTCGTTGCGGTGGTACCAAACGATGGCGTCTGCAGTTGGCTTGAAAATGTCCTGCGATTCAACGAGATCGAACGGAGCATCATGAACCGACCACGCCGAGCGCATCTCTTCCTTTGGCAGTGTACGTGGCTGATTTCGCCAACACTCCACGTTGGCAGTGACCGTATCGGGCTCGGCATTTGCGCCCTCTAAATAGATCGTATTTCGATCGGAATCGACGAATACTCGCAGGCTTGATCCTCCCCCCGTCACCTCGATGAAGCCTTCGCGTAAATGCAGATGCTGGCGGAAATCTCCTCGGGATTTGAAGGGGCTGGATGCCCAGTGTAGGCGTACGCGACCGAGTTTGAGATAGCGGCTAATCTCAGATATCGCGTCGGTTCGGGCGATGTAAAACAGCAAATCGCCGGTTGCTTCTTCCACCCACACGTTAAGCACGACCTCGCCATTTCCTAGAGGCATTGAGGCGGACGCGTCCCGTGAAGGCGTCGTCCAAACCACGTCGTAAGAGGAAAGAGGATCGGCGGCGGTCAGCATGACGACAGAAGAAAGTGCAGCGATCAGCATTGGTTCTCCCCGTTACCCTACCCGCACATTTCCCGATCATTTCGGGTTTGCGTTGCGTGTCCCTTAAACCATTCTTTGGCTTTCATGAAATTGTCATTTCGTGGAGTTTTAATGTCGGCATCGAGGAGGATTGACAATGATGACGGCTCTGCTGATTGCACTCGCAATACCGATGTCAAGCGAGAACCTGGTGAAGAACGCCGATTTCTCTCAAAAGGATGCAACGGGCAAAGGGGCCCTTGGCTATCAGTCTACGGGCGACGCCTTTTGGTCGTGGGTTGGCTATACCGATGAGATCGTCACCGCTGGTTTTGCATTCCCGGCAAAAGCCAAAGCGAGCGGCTCGGTGAGTCAGATGGTCACGGGAATCGATCAAAAGGAAGGTAAGTGGATTCGATTTACTTTTCGAGGATTGCCAGAGCAGAACTTTCAAGTCTCAGGAGATCAGCTTTTCATGAAGATAGATTTCTATGAAAAGCAAGGCACGGAGTACGTAGATTCCGCGGAGCGCCTGATCTATAGGGAAGTTGAAAAAGACCGTAAGGAACTCGCTGTGAATGGCAATTACGGGAAAGACGGCGCCGCGATTTGGCGAACCTACGAATTTGAGGAGCTATTGCCATTTCCTGAGGTTGATTCCGTTAAGGTCTCTGTGGGCTACAAAAATGGAGGGGGGAAGAGCAATGCCCAAATCTGCTTCTTCTTGGACGACTTCTCGGTAGTCCAGCTCCAGAAGTCGTCTACAGGCTTGGTCGATCCAGCCGAGGGACCAAAGGCGCGTAACCAAACCGCCGTTCCCACCACCGAGGGCCTTGTGTCGCTAGGAGGTCGGTGGTACTACCAACCAGCCAAAACCGAGACACTCGCTCTGAATGCCGCGGGGCGGTTCGAAGGGACGCTTCGAGTCACCCAGGCAAATGCCAATCGCCTCTTCTATCGAGACGATCGTTTGATCAATCCGTTTGCCGGCAACATGACGGCATGGTTGCGGAAAGGTTATCTGGATGAGTCGGGATATCCCGTTACCAAGGATACGTTCGTGCCAGATAACGTGACCCTTACGTTCGATGGTAAAGCTAAAGTGGCGGTAGTGCGGGCGAAGAATATCCCCAACCATCCAACGGCCAAATTTCCAGACACCTACGGAACCCAGGGTTACAACCCCAGCTATATCCAAGTTCAGAAGTCCGTTTTCTTTCTGCCCTTGGAGCCCGTTACCAACCCAAGGGCCATCGCTATGACTGCACGCGACGAAAATGGCGCATTGCCGATGGGGTCAGTCGGATTTGCAGTTAATGGCGTCGTGTTTTACAATCCGTTCGATGCCGGAATGCAGGATGCGTCCAGCATCATGGACCGTTGCTGTGGCCATCCAAGTCCAGACTACCGATATCACTATCACAAGTATCCAATCTGTGTGAACACCCCCTTTGTCGATAAAGGAGAGAGACACTCGCCGGTGATCGGATTCGCCTTTGATGGATTGCCTGTCTATGGCCCCTATGAATCCAATGGCGTGATGGCTAAGGATTTAACGACGAACAAGCTGAACGCCTTCAACGCTCACTTCGACGAGGTGCGAGGGTGGCACTACCACGTCACTCCGGGCAAGTTTCCCTACATCCTCGGAGGATATTTCGGCCAAGTCGATCGGCGGAACTTCAGAAGATAGTCGGGAGGGCCAAGCGGCCCTCCCGACTTAGCCCAGCATTCAGTTTGCGGGCTTTAGCATCATGACAAAGCCGCCACCTGGCTGCACACGGAAGAGGTGAGTAGAGTCCTTTTGGGCGAAAGTGGCATGGACGTCCCAAGCGTCATGCTTCGCCGCGTCGGTAATGACCACGCCCTCATACTTGCCTTTACCAAGGAATGTAGTTTTGACCGTTGCCTGAGCCTCCGGCCCCCCATTAAGACCGGCAACAAACCAGGTGTCTCCTCTCCGCCGAGCGACAACCACCAATCCGCCAATCTTGCTCATGGGCAAATATTGGGTCTCGTCCCAGACGGAAGGAATGGCCTTGATGACCTGACGCTGGAGGCTGCCCTCGGGAAAGGCTTCCTGCATGTCCTGCGGTCGACTGACCCAATGAAGGGCAGGGGAAGTGTAGATGATGCCGGTGGCCAGTTGAAGAGACCACGTCGAGCCATCGAGTTTGTCCTCTCGATGGCCAAAGTAGCCTGGAGTGAAGTCGGCAGGTCCGGTAGCGCAGCGGGTGAAGGGAAGGGCCGCATAGTGAGTGAACGGAATTGCTGTCCAACCGGTCTGTTCCAGACCGAAGATTCCCTCTCGGGAGAGTTGATTCGGATAGGTAATCGATTCTCCGCTCGGAATATTTGCGCCGTGGAAATTCACCATCAGGTGTCGTTCGGCGGTTTTACGCATAGCTGCGTCATAGAAACGTAGGCGTGATTGGGAATTGCTGTCCATGAAGTCGATCTTCATGCCCACCACGCCAGCTTCTTTCACCTTGTCCATGAAGTCGCCCATCTGTTTCCAGTCGTCGCGAGAATCGTTAATTTCGCTCCATCGCTTCCAAACCCACTGACTGACGCCTTTCGCTTTTCCGTATTCGACTAACGATTTGATGTTTTGCCATTTATCGCTGCTGGGGGTCGACCAGTGCTCCCAACCTTCGTCGATCAGGTTGTTTTCAAAACCAAATTCAGCGGCCATGTCGGTGTAACGCTTCTGGGCGTCGTAGCTCACATCGCCAGAGTCCCACCAAGACCAGGCGGCGCGGCCCGGTTTGATCCAACTGTCCTTTCCGCCAGCGGGGAAGAGCTTCTTGTCCGGCTCGGCGGCCAAAGAGTCGATCCACCCATTCGTGGTGAGTTCCGTCAGATCTTTCGCGGCAATCACGGTGCGCCAGGGGCTCCATTTAGCGTCTCCGTTAGGCTCAAATCCGGTTAGGTCGAACGCAAACGTGGAGCGAATGCGAGGACCATCGATGACGTACTTGACGCCTGCAAATCCGAGATCCATATTCCCGGACTCCGAGATGAGAAGGTAGCCGCGTTTGTCTCCATACTCAACCGTGACCGGACCGCTACGAGTGCCGTGGAGCTTTTCAGCGGGCGCTGCGGAAAAGATGCCCTCGCAAGGGCCCCACCCGGCTCCGCCGTCCTGCGTCCAGAGGGTTACCCCACTAGGCAGACACCATTCCGCTCGATCAAAGGAAATTCTGCGATTCTGACCTTGAGCGGGCATTGCTTGTCTCCAAGCCAAGCCAGAGTCGCCGATTCGAAAGGTGATTTGGACGGCTTCTCCCGTATTGCGGATAGCCTCGACAACGGCTTCTTTGTAGGGGACGTCCAGGCCGGAATAAGCGTAGCCGGGATAAATCTTGCGAGTTCCAGATGTTTCAGCCACCGTCCGGACGCTCTTTAAACCTGAAAGGGAGTCGCGATCAACATACACAAAACCGAGATGGGAGGGCTCGATCAGCGTTGAGCCGCCTCGCTTCAACTGATACTTGAGTTCTCCGCTCTTAACTTCCAGAACAACCGAAAGTTCACCGGATGGACCGGTGAAGGTGATCGGCGCAGGCGCCGCCTTGGTGGCGGTTGCGCACAAAGCCAACATGCTCAACATCGTCAACGTGCTACCTCAACTATTAACTTGCTTCCCGGAGATTGACGGGTTCGTTAAGAAAACTTTGACCACTATTCCCGTTTTTTGGCCCTACTTTTTTTGGAAAGGACTGGCCCACAAAAGAATGCATCTTTGGAGCGACGGATTTCGTACTCTGTAACGATCATGGAAATCATCAAAATTGCGTTTGCCGTAATTTTCGCCTTGGCTGGGCTAGCGGGTTCGATTTTGATTTTGGTCGAAGCATTCAAGGACGAGATTTGGAAAGGCGTTCTCTGTCTCTTCTGCGGACTCTATATGCTCTACTACATGCTCTTTGACTTTGAGCATGAGCACAAGTGGCCCATGGTGCGCTCGCACTATTTGGATCTGGCATCGCCGCCGGAATAATGATGATTTGAGGATCCCGTAATCGCCCCGATGTCTAGGCGTCAAGTCTTGAAATCTCGGAGGAATTCAAATGATTCGTCGTCTTTGCCTCGGACTCGTCGTTGTATGCGCATGGATCGCATTGCTCAGCGCCTATTCCTTTGCCCAACAACGTGGTCGCACGCTGGAGGATCGCGTGTCCTCGTTAGAATATGAAGTTTCGCTATTGAAGCGAAGCCTAGGAGGCGGCGCTCGGACCAACGATCCGTCTCGATATCCGTTTACGGGCGTTGGTCGGAGCTATCCTTTCGCGGCGGCGCTCAAGAATGGCGCGACAGTCCTGCTTGACAAGGAGTTACTTTGGGAGATTCGTCCCGAGGACCGGGCCCGGGTTATGCGATGGACGATGAACCAGTCCATTTGCGTTTCGACGAGTTCGGATCGCGACTATCCCTACCTGCTAGAAAACCAATCTCGTCGAGAGCAAGTCGCCGCGAAGTATTCCGGCCGAAGCGTTTACTAAGGAAAAAGAGGAAATTGGCCCGGATTCGCGAACCTAGAGTTCAAGATGAAGCCCGCCAAGCTCCTCTCTTCATGCCTACTCGTAGCCGCTTTTACCGCCATTTTTGCGGCGGACCCTCCCTATAAGAACTCCAAACTTCCCATCGAGACGCGAGTGGAAGATCTGCTCAAGAGGATGACCACTGCCGAGAAGATCAACCAACTCCGGTGCGACATACGTGAAAACGTGTGGGGACCGGCGATCGATACGACAGGGTTTGGTGAAACCTACGATATCCTCCGGCCCCTGACGAGTCTGGATGCGGCAAAGCGAGCTAATGAAGTCCAGGCTCGATCGATGAAGTCGCGGCTGGGAATTCCTATCGTCATTCACGACGAGGCGCTCCACGGTTTGATTGGAAATGGGACGACTAGCTATCCGCAATCGATCGGGATGGCCGCCACGTGGAATCCTTCGATGGTTGGTCGAGTCGCCGCGGCCATCGCGGAAGAGACTCGGGCAAGGGGAGTCCGGCACGTTTTGTCTCCGGTTATTAACGTAGTGAGAGACGCGCGCTGGGGCCGTGTCGAGGAAACCTATGGCGAGGATCCGCTGATCTCATCACGAATGGGCGTCGCTTTTGTTCGCGAATTTGAGAGCCGGGGCGTGGCGACGACTCCCAAACACTATGTGGCGAACGTGGGGGACGGTGGACGTGATAGCCATTCGATTCAGATTTCGGAGCGGGCGCTGCGGGAGATCTACTTGCCCCCATTTGAGGCAGTCATCAAAGAGGCGGGCGCGAGCACGATCATGTCCTCTTACAATTCCGTAAACGGGGTAGCCGCCTCCGCGAATAAGTGGCTATTGACCGATATCTTGCGCGGCGAGTACGGATTCAAGGGATGGGTCGCCTCCGATTACGGCGCCGTTAGCGGCATTCAATTTGCTCACCGAAACACCGGCAGCGCCAAAGAAACGGCGGCGGCGGCTCTGAATGCAGGTATGGAGTCGGAATGGCCCGATGTCTATATCTGGGGCGAAGGCTTGGATCAGGCGGTGAAGGAAGGCTTGATCAGCAAGAAAGTGCTGGACGAAGCCGTGCGCCGAGTCTTAAGAATCAAGTTTAAGACCGGGGTGTTCGATGAGCCCTTGGCTGACCCGGCGCGAGTTCAACAGATCGTACAATCGCCCGCTCATCGGCAAGTGGCGCTGGAGGCGGCGCGCCAAGCAATGGTATTGCTCAAGAACGAACAAAATACTCTGCCTCTGAAATCAGGTTTGAAGTCCATTGCCGTCATTGGCGCCAATGCCAAAGATGGAATTCCTCTGGGTGGATACAGTGGTTTTAACGTACCTACCAAATCCATATTGGAAGCGATTAAAGAACGTGCAGGCAATGGAGTGCGCGTAGAATGGGCTAAGGGAACTCAGTACGGACGTGGCACGTCCATTCCGGCCATCGAACCTTCGGCCTTTCAAGGTCTTAAAGGCGAATACTTCAAGAATCGGAATCTCTCGGGAACCCCTGCGCTGACTCGAAACGATCCTCAGATTGCCTTCAACTGGCACGCCGGGGCGCCCGCCGATGGCTTTGGTATTGACCACTATTCGGTCCGATGGACCGGCAAGATCACGCCCACTAAGTCGGGCGAGTACCGAATCGCCGTCAGTTCCGACGATGGATACCGACTGTTCCTCAATGGCCGCAAGGTGATGGAGGATTGGACCGTTCATAGCGGCAAGACCGACGAGATCAAACTCAATCTCCAGGCGGGCGTCCCCGTCGACATGAAGTTGGAATACTACGAAGAGGCGGGGGATGCCTTAATTCAATTGGGCTGGAGCGTGGGCGACGATGCCCATCCCGAGATCAGCGAAGCCGTGGAACTTGCCAAGAAATCCGATGTCGCAGTGATCGTCACCGGAATCATCGAAGGCGAAGGGCAAGACCGAGCTTTCCTTGACCTTCCTGGAAATCAGGAAGAACTGATCAAGAAGGTAGTTGAGACCGGCACCCCGGTGGTCGTGGTCCTCGTCGCCGGTTCTCCGGTGACGATGCGAAATTGGGTGGACGATGTTCCCGCGGTGTTGGATGCTTGGTACCCCGGACAAGAAGGCGCGATCGCGATTGCCGATACTCTCTTTGGCGATAACAACCCGGGCGGAAAGTTGCCCATGACGTTTCCGCGCTATGTGGGCCAGTGCCCCATCTACTACAACATGGAGCCCTCCGGGCGCGGCTATGACTACGTCGATCTCACCGGAAAGCCGGAGTTCGCCTTCGGCCATGGCCTCAGCTACACCAGCTTCGCCTACTCGGATCTCAAGATCACTCCCGATCCTGGGTCCAAGAACACATTCTCGGTCACGTTCCGAGTCAAGAATACGGGCAAGGTAAAAGGGGATGAGGTCACCCAGATGTACATTCACGATCTGGTCGCCTCTGTGACCCGCCCTTTGATTGAGCTAAAGGGCTTTCAGAGAATCTCGCTTGAACCTGGACAATCAGTGATGGTGAAGATGGGGCTCGACCCCGACAAGCTCTCTTTCTGGAACTTGAAGATGAAAAAGGCGGTCGAGGCGGGAGACTTTGATGTGATGATCGGAAGCGCCTCGGACGATATTCGTCTGAAGGGCAAAATCACCGCGAAGTAGAAAGTGGGGTTCGGGAGAGCCCCACTTTCCATTCGATCAGCGAACGGCGAGACCGTTCGTGCCAACCGGCAGTCCGCCGTCGGTATCGATAGCGGTCAAGTTGCCCGAGGATTCGACTCGGAACCCAACGATGGAGTGGCTGCCACCGGCCAGGACGTAGACGAATCGGTCGTTGTTGGTGATGACGATATCGATGGGAGCGCTACCCGCCCCCGTTGAACCCGAGACGCCACCGGCATCGATCAGCGAGAGACTTCCGTCGGAAGCGATGCGGTAACCCGAAACAGAGCCGCTGCCTGCGTTGGTAGTGTACGCATACCGCCCATTGTTCGAAACGACCGTCCAGCAGGCGGCGGTTTCGGTGGTGGGAGCGGAGGGGCTAATGGGCGTAAGGTCCAAGTTGCGGGAGAGACGGTAGCTGGAGAGCGCGCTGGCATCGGTAGCTCCGCCGAACGCTTCCGACACAAAGAGCCGGCCTCGACGGTCGAAATCAAAGCCAAAGGGCGTCTGTCCAACGGAGGCTTGGAACGAAACTTGGCTGGGGCGGCCCCACCGGTCCAGGTCGAAAGTGTCGATAGTGTTCGTTGCCTTCTCCGTCACGACCAGGCCATCTCCCTTTGGGGTGAACTGAATCTGAGCCGAACCGGGGTGGGCCTGACTCAAGCCGGAACTGGCGCCCGGGATGGCGGTAAGTTCGCCTCGGCGGGACTGGAAAAAGCCTTGGATAGAAGCGCTTGCTTCGCCTTGGCCATCGTTCAAGACGTAGACCAAATTCCCGGATTGGGTGACGCTAATCGGTCGAACGCCGCAGCTTGGCTGAACGTCTCGCAAAGAGAGGCGGCCAAAGGCACTGACTTCAAAGATGGAAACTGAGTTGCTTCCGGCGTTGACGGCGTAAAGGAATCTTCCATCCTGACTCAACGTGACGCCGTTCTGATTGCCCAGCCCCGCGCCAGTTCCAAGACCGCCGGTGGAGACCGACCCAGCGGCTTCCAGGTGTCCGTCGGAGAACCGGTTGTAGATCAGGATTGAGTTTCCCGCGACCTGATTGGATTGGGTGTAGACATTGCCGACGGGGTGAGAACTGGCATGAGAGAAGACGGGAATGGCGGAAAACGCGAGGGCGAGGGCAAGGGTGGGGATGTGCTTCATGTCGTTGATTTCTCCTTCGAAATCTCGCCCCTAGCGCGCATAGGATTGAGCTTCGGGCACCAAAAGCCCGGTCCAAAGAAGAGTGTTCCAGCTTTCCTAAAAGTCCCAGGCGGGTTTTGGCTGGCGTTCGGCCATTCGGTCCCCGACCCAAGCCAAAATGCCATTCATCTCTTCCGCAAGATGGATGGGAAACTCCAGATTCGGATGCGCTTGATACACCCGCAAGAATTCTCGCCACTCGTCATCGGAAGGGAGGATAACGGTCCGGCTCCTCTGGGCAATCCACCGGGCGGATTGTTGAGCGGCGAGAGTTCTTAGCTTGGGATCTTCATCGGCAAGAGCCCTCCAAATCCAAACCAACGCCACCCACGACCGGCGCTGAAACATAAGCCGAAATCCAAAGCGCCGCTTTGTGGGCTCCGGCGAATTGAGCAAGTCTTCGACATCTGGAATAGAACCCGGATACTCACTTGCGAAACTGACAATGAGGTTAGGTGAAATGCGACCGAGCAAATTTGGTAAGTCCGATACGAGCGATTCGGGGCGGAGCTTACGGATCGCCTTAAAGGCGGCATCCCTAACTTGACGATTGGTATGAGCGAGGTAGGGGCGAATGACGTCTACGTCTTCGGCGCTCCCCACTTCGGCCAGACCCAAGATCGCACCGCGTCCATCTTTCTGAATGCCATGAGCGATTTGCTCTCGGTAAGAAGCGACGAAGTCGTTATATCCGGCTTTCTCAAGATAAAACCGGGCGGCCGCTCGGACGGTCGAACTGGGATCGGAGATCATCCCAATGAGACGAGGATCGTCGCCCGCAATCCGCGATTCGCCTAAGGCGCTTACGGCAAAGAGCCGAGTTCCGGCAAACCCAGATTGGAGGCCAAGAGAGATTAGCTCTGGGTTGGCTGAGAGGTACCTGGCTCCGACTGAACTTACCTGGGGTTGCGGGCTGAGTAGAAGTTCGCGGGCAAACTCTTCGTCAATATCGCCATGCTCCGCGAGGAGTTCAGCGAAGTAGCGGAGGTCATCTGGATGTGCGGCTTCCCAGACGGTATGGGGTCCGCAATCCGCGATGCATTTCCGCTCGATCTCGCTGATGAATGGTGACCGGTTCGTACGACTTTGGCGGGCAAGCCAGGGAAGAAAGTCGATGTAAGGGAGAAGGATTGACGCCGAGTGCTCCCGGAGCATGTTCTGGACTGAATCCTGGGCCAACCGAGAGATTTTTGGGACCCAGTCGCATGTTCTTATCAAGAGGAAGGGAAGATCGTCTATTTGCAATTCACGGCAGATAGTCTTCAGTGCACGCTCTCGAACAAATCCTGACCAGTGGACAGTTGCCAAGAGGAGACGCGCTCGATGCCTTCCTGTTCTCAGGGGGGCCAGAGCTCGGCCAGAGAGGATAGGAAGAATGCGGTGCCGATTCCTCTCCAACTCCAAGAATTCAGAAAAAGGGGCAACTCTGCAGCGAGCAAGGAAGCGATCCCTCGTGTCTTGTTCTGCCGCAAGATCTGGAAACTCCAATCGGGACAAATCCAAGAGCGTTAAGGCCTCCCAATTGCCTGGAGGATCACTAAAGGATCCTTTTCTTGCATGCTGCCATGGCCACATCGGTAGAGGCAATAATAGTCCATGTTTGGACTTTCGTTGACCTTGATGCTGAGCCTTTCCGGTATCTCGCAGGACCCTCGTCTTGAGAAAATCATTCCGGTCTGGACCGGTCGCAATGGTTACGAGGAATATGTCCGAGCGGCCCAACTCTTGAGCGCCCCGCAGGTGACGGAACTCAATCGATATGTCCGCTATCGAGAAACGGGCAAGTGGGATGAAGAGACGACCAAACCCGAAGCGCCTCCTGGTACAGATCCCGAGACGCTGTTGGACGTGTACCGAATCCAAGCAAAGGCTCTTGAGCCAGCCTTAAAGCTCATTCGTCAAGGGAATACCAAACCCGTCTTCTATCCCAACCCCAGTCGCACGATCCTTACCCTCTATCCAGAACTGGCTCCCCTGAAGTGGATGATGCGCGACCTTCAGAGGTACGCGTATGTCGGCTTCTCCGAAGGGAAGGGAGCGGAAGGTACGCAAGCCATTTTGGATACCTTCAGTTTTGGCGACCGGATTGAGTGCGGACCGATGTTGCACTCGAACGTCGCGCAGTCGATTCGAGATTTTGCAAGAGCTTCCTTCCTGAATCGACTCGGCCAGATGTCGCTCTACGACTTGCAGAAAATCCGATCTTGGGCAGACTATCAGGCTAAACAGCCCGTGAGAATGATTGAGGGAGCGCGGCAGGAAGCTCGAGAGGTCAGCGCCAGCTACTACTATTTTCTGAATCATCCCGAGGAGTTGGCAGCTTTCGGTGGAAACAAAGAAGCTCTGGTCCAAGCGGTGTCCAAACTAACGGAGAGTCACAAGGCAGAGGTTTATCGACTCGCATTTCAGCGACTGGAAGCGCCTTGGCTCGCTATTGCCGACCGGCTTTCTAAACCCGAGTCCCAATGGCTCGGCGACATTGATACAAGTCGTTACCTCGAGGGATCGGGAACTTCTAGCCCTTTGTCGCCCGGTGATGGGGTTTGGGGAATGGCGATCTTAAAAGCCTTTAACGCCCTTGCGTATAGCATTGATCCAGGAGAGGTGGTCAAAGAAGTGGCGAAGGATCGGGTGAAAACCCGCCTCTTGGGAATCTACGCAAGCGTAGGAATATTCCGATGGCAGCAAAACCGACTGCCAGAAAGTTTGGAGGAGGTCTTTGGTAAAGAGCCAACGGAGTCTCTCTCCGGCAGTCGCTACACTTACGAACGGCTTCCGGATGGGAAGTTTCGGGTCTTCTGTCAGATCAATGGGCTGGGCGAAGTCCACTTTGAGCCCGAGGAAAAGGGGGACACGGAGGCTGAATAAAAAGACCCCCGTCGCAGCCGGGGGCCCCTTTTACGTGCTAGCTAGATGATGATCAGGGCTTGCATTCGTAGTACGCGCCCGTATTGTTCACGTACTTGTCCGGATCGGAAAGCGTCGCCTTGTCGTTGGTGGTCCAAACCCAGTTGGTGCCGTTGTAGTACCAAGCGGGAGTGAGGGTTGAACCCAGTTCCTTGTACGTGATGGCGGTTCGCATCTTGTACTTCGCGTGACCATCGGCGTAAGCCAGGTTGCCACCCTTCTTGTGGGTGCTGCTGAACAGATACAGGTCGAACGAGTTGCACCAGCTGCCCGACAGATCGTACTTGTACGGTCGCTCAGGAGCGGATCGCAGGGTCTCACCTGCTTCTTGAAGGTAGACGATCCCAGCAGGTTCTTCGACAGAGGTCATCGATCGGTCTTCGACCGCGCCGTTTGCGTAGTAGCTGGTGTTGCCTGCGCCGGAAGTGTTGGAGGCACCCCAACGAGAACTAGTGCTCTTTTGGGTGGAAGGACAAACATAGACACCAAGGTTCTTCACGTACGGATAGATCGACTTCGCCCAGTTTCGCTCGACGTTCGGGTCCATCCAACCAAGGGCTCGGTCGGTTCCAGGAGCAATCCAGTAGGCCTCCGGCATGATCTGGGTGCCAGGATAGGTGTCATCGTAGTCGTTCGCGTAAGTGAAAACGGCCAGACCAAGTTGCTTCATGTTCGAGAGACACGAGCTTTGCTTGGCGGCGGCTTTCGCTTGGGCGAAGACCGGGAAAAGGATGGCAGCAAGAATCGCGATGATCGCGATGACGACTAACAGTTCAATTAACGTAAAGGCTTTTCGGAATTTCATCAGTGAACCTCCAAGTGAGGATCTGCACATTCAGATCGGAATAATTGCTAAGGATAAGGGTCGGGTTAGGCGGCGGGCCCTCCCGAAGATTGGCGAACGATGAGTCGGGCCTTGAGGACCGCCTCTTGGATCGGATGTGAAGGGTTTTCAATCCGACGCTGAAGGAATTCGCAGGCGAGGCTGCACATTTCTTCCAATGGCAAAGCGATAGTGGTGAGGGGGACGTCCAGGTATTCGGTGTCTTCGATCCCGTCGCAGCCAACAATGGCCACATCGTCAGGAATCTGGACGCCGAGGTCGCGCATTGCGCGGTAAGCCGCGATGGCGATGTCGTCGTTGTGACAATAAAAGGCGTCAGGCGTGCCCTGAGTCTCGATGTACTCGGCCACCTGGGTTCGGATTTGGCGACGCTCGCTGGAAACGTCGACGAATCGTGTTTCAAGCCCAGCTTCGGCAAGCACTTTCGTGTAAGCCAAGTACCGCGGATCTTGTCCACGACTCTCAAGCTGATCCGTGATGTAAACGATGCGTCGGCGTCCGGACTCCGCGAGATGCTCAACAGCTTGCTGGGCGCCCTCGCTCAGATCGATCTGAACTCGGTCAACCCCCCGAAGCAGGTGATAACTTCCGGTGGAGACCAGGGGAACGCTAGGTATCCCGATCCCGCCCATGTGCGCTTCAATGGCAGGGCCAGCTTCGTGAACGATCACGCCATCCACATGCCAAGGATCGAAGGTATGGCGGGCAGCCATTTCCATCGTGGGCCGACCGACGAGGTCAACCAACAACTGATATTTGTGGCGAAGCGCCTCCGCGTGCATCAGCCGCGAGACACGTGCATGGTAGGCGTTTTGCACACCTTCCGACCAAAGCCAAAGGCTAATTAATCCGGTTCGACCGGTAGCTAGGGAACGAGCAGCGTGATTTGGGCGATATCCCATCTCTTCAGCCGTCTTCAACACTCGCAATCGCGTCGCCTCAGATATCAAAGGATCGTCCGTGCGGTTCAATGCGCGGGACACCGTGGCGTGGGAAATATCCAACTTCGCCGCGATATCTTTGAGCCGTACTCGTCGGCTCTTATCTTCGTTGATAGCCTTCATTTTGAGTTATGCACACGCTTGCGGTAACGCGGTTGCGGTGATGCGTGTACATTATTATCTATATTTTTCAATTAATGAAATAAATCCCCCAAATTTCATAAAATTGCGGTGGTGAGCGCTAGGAACGGAAGGATTAGACGAGGGCGAGGTGCTCTCGAATGGCGGCAAGGAATTGCTCGCCGTACTTGCCCAGCTTGTGCTGCCCCACGCCGCTGATCTGCAACATTTCGTCGCCGTTTTTCGGCTTCATCTTGGACATGTCCAGGAGCGTGGTGTCGTTGAAAATGACGTAAGGGGGCACCTCTTGAGCGTCGGCCAGAGCCTTGCGGACTTCCCGGAGCTTCTGGAACAGAGGCTCATCGGCGAAGCCCCCAAAGCTGGATTTCTTCTCCCGCTTCTTGCGCGGCTCTTTGGGCTCGGGAAGGGTGAGCGTCAAAGTCTGCTCGCGTTTCACGATTGGCTTGGTGAGAGGCGTAAGCTTCAGGGCGGAATAGTTAGTGATGTCTTGGCGCAAGAACCCGAGATGGATCAACTGCCGAATGACACTTGACCAGTGATCTTGGCCGTGCTCCGCCCCTTGGTTGTACATCGGAATATCATGATGGCGAAACTGACGAATCCTCTGGGTGTCCGCCCCTCGGAGCACGTCGATGACGTGGCCCATGCCAAACCGCTGCTGAAGCTGATAGACGCACATCAGCGCGCGGTACGCGTCTTCCGTGCCGTCGTAAGTCTGTCGAGGCTTCAGGCAAACATCGCAATTGCCGCAGTCTTCGCTCAGGTCCTCGCCAAAGTAGCCGAGCAGAACCCGCCGGCGGCAGGTGATCGCCTCGGCAAATCCGACCATCGCGTCTAGCTTGTGCGATTCAATCTGCTTCTGCTGGGCGTTCTCCGAGTTCTCGATCAGCTTTCGGGCGATAACGACGTCGCCCAAACTATAAAGCAGGAGGGCGTGAGAGGGTAGACCATCGCGCCCGGCGCGTCCGGTTTCCTGGTAATAGCCTTCTAAATTTTTGGGCAGGTCATAGTGGGCGACGGCGCGAACATTGGGCTTGTCGATGCCCATGCCAAAGGCCACGGTCGCGACAACGATTTTGAGGTCGTCTCGCAAGAACTTTTCTTGCACCCGAGAGCGCTCTGCCGAGGGAAGTCCCGCATGGTAGGGAGCCGCATCGAAGCCCTCTTCCTGAAGTTTCTCCGCCACGTTCTCCACTCGCTTTCGGCTAAGGCAGTAGACAATGGCAGATTCGTTCTCGAAGCTATCCAGGAACGACTTCAACTGGGCGAACGTGTTCTGCTTGGGCTCGACCAGGTATCGGATATTCGGGCGGTCGAATCCCGAAATAAACGTATGGGCTTCGTCGAGATGAAGTCGATGCTGAATGTCCTTCCGGGTTTGCTCGTCAGCGGTGGCGGTCAGGGCGACCACCGGAATGCCGGGGAACTTATCTCGGATTTCGCCAAGCTGGACGTATTCGGGCCGGAAGTCATGCCCCCACTGGGAGACACAGTGGGCTTCGTCAATCGCGAAGAGCGCGATCTTGAGTCGTCCCAGAGTCTCCAGAAAGTCCGGCATCATCAGTCGTTCAGGGGAGACATAGAGCATGTCGATCTCTCCCGAGACGAGTTCCTTGTAAACCGCTCTCGCGCGGTCGGCGGAAAGGGAAGAGTTGAGGTAAGCCGCTTGCACCCCGTTCGCCGCCAGGGCATCCACCTGGTCCTTCATCAGAGAGATGAGCGGGGAAACAACAATCCCGACGCCGTTCCTCACCAACGCCGGAATCTGGTAGCAGAGCGATTTTCCGCCGCCGGTGGGCATCAGGACAAAGGCGTCCTTCCCCGCGACGATGGAGTCGATAATGTCCCCCTGTTGTCCACGGAAGGACTCGTAGCCAAAGACTTCGCGCAGAACGGTAAGTGGCGCACGAAGAGAAGGCATGTTGATTAGGGTACTCGTCTGCAACCCCGTCTCGCGCGGAACGTCCTTGACATTGATATGTCAAATCGAAAGAGTCTCTTCGCGATAGCAGCGGCCTTCTTGGCTGGCGTCCTCATTTTTGTTCCGTTCGTGACCTTGGCGCAACCAAAAGCCACCTTAGAAGGGGGGAGTGGCGAGGTTGTCATAGTCCCGAACACGCGTCAGTTCTTGATCAAGAATGGGAACCGAATCTCTCTGTGGGAAGTCAACTACGATGCCAAATCCCACCGCAACGAGCTCGAACTGCAAGACACCAAGCCCATCCCTTAGTCTTTCTTCAAAAGCTCCTTCAGGACTCGCTCGACATCCTCCGCTTCGTGGGTATCCACCAGGATCACTCCTATCTACGCCAAATGAAAACGACTCCTTCCTCCATCTGCGGGTCCGGAGAAAGGAGTCGTCGCTCTTGGTTAGTTGATGCCGACCGCTTCGACCGTATATCGAGCGTGTCGCAAGTGGTGCTCCAGGCTGAACAGCTCTTCGACTTCTTCCGGCGTCAGTCGGGTGGTCACATCCTCGTCGGCGGCGACGCTGGTCTTGAAGTCCTCGCCGTCCCATGCCTTCGCGGCATTTCGCTGAGCCACCTTGTACGCGGCTTCTCGGCTCATGCCTTTGGCGATAAGAGCGATCATAACGTGCTCGCTGAACACCAGGTCGCCCATCTTGCGCAGGTTCTCCATCATGCGCTCAGGGAAGACGTGCAGACCGCCCAGGATGGTGGTCAGGCGGTTCAGCATGAAGTCGGCCAGGTGACAGGAGTCGGGGAAGACGATTCGCTCAAGCGAGGAGTTCGTCAGGTCTCGCTCGTGCCAGGTGGCAACGCTTTCCAACATCGCATGGGCGTTGGCTCGGAGCAGTCTCGCCAAGCCACAAACCGTCTCGCTGTTCCAAGGGTTGCGCTTGTGTGGCATCGCGCTGGAACCCGTCTGTCCGCTGGCAAAGGCTTCTTGAACTTCCAGGATCTCGGTTCGCTGGAGGTTGCGAAGCTCGGTCGCGATGCGCTCCAACCCGGCGCCCATCAGCGCGAGGGCGTTCAGGAAGGCGGCGTGCGAATCTCGATTGATGATCTGGGTCGAAGCGGGGGCTGGGCTCAGGCCGAGTAACTCGCAAACTCGCTTCTCCATGTCTGGTGAAGTGATGGCGTGAATTCCGACGGCGCCGCTGACCTTGCCCTGCGCCACATCTGCCTTCACCGCTTGAAGTCGCTCAATATTTCGGCTGAGCTCTGCGTACCAATTGGCGCACTTTGAACCGAAGGTGATGGGCTCCGCGTGGATGCCGTGGGTTCGACCAATACAAGGCGTGTCTTGGTGCTCTTTCGCGAGTCGGCCAATCTCCTTCTGGAGGTTGGCGGCGGATTCGAGCAAGACGTCGCAGGAGTCGCGAAGCATCATGCCGAGAGCGGTATCAATGACGTCGTAGCTGGTGACGCCCATGTGGACGTAGCGACCGTTCGGACCGATGTTCTCGCTCAAGTTACGAACGAACGCCATCAGGTCGTGGCGAGTCTCTTTTTCGATTTCGTCGCAGCGGGCGATATCGAACTTGGCCTTTGACTTGATCTCCGCCATTGCCTCGGCCGAGATCGCACCCATTTCGGCGTGAACTTCGCAGATGGCGATCTCCACGTCCTCCCATCGCTGGTACTTGGCCTGACGGCTCCAAATCGCGTTCATGGCAGGGGTCGTATATCGATCGATCATCGCCTAGGAAGATACCCCTCGACAGGGGTTGTTAAGCCCCACGGTAGGAAGAAGGGCGGGAGTGTCCGCGGCTCAACCGGGCACTCTTCTTGCCGTCCATTGAGCGATCTTCAATGGACGGACCTATTGGGGGCTAGGCTTCTAGCTGACCGTAGAAGACTTCGGTTGTGTAAGTGAACTTCACTCGGTCGCTTTCTTGGTATTTCGTGTAGATAGCGCGAAGCTCCGTTAACATTGACTCAAAGCTCGGATGTCCTTCTTGCGGCACGTAGGAAGACGAGAGGACTCGACCGAGGAAGGACTCCCAGTCGAACATCTGTTCATTGGGGAAGGTCGCCATCTTGTATTGGCCAGAACCAAAGAAAGCGTCATGCCCCTGAATTTTATGGCCCCGGTGCTTCACATCAGCGTAGTCGGTGCCGTACTTGGCCAAGATTTCTTCGTAGGCCCGAAGAAATGGAGTAGTGTCGACATGGCGATCATTCCAGATAAGCACGACCCATCCGCGAGGAAGGAGAATGCGGCTGAATTCATCTCGACTTTGCTCCGCATTGAACCAGTGAAAGGCTTGCCCGGCAATGACGATATTCATAGAGGCATCTGGCAAGGTTGTGTCTTCGGCAGATGCGGCAATGCTTCGGAACCCAGGCATTCCCGCGCAATGGGCTTCACCCGCCACTCTCATTTCCCGATTGGGTTCCACCGCAAACACGTTGGCCCCGGTCTGGAGAAGGAGCTTGGTTAAGATCCCAGTCCCCGAGCCCACGTCGGCTACATTTCGGCCCGGTCCCAATCCACACTCGCGCTTGAGGAGATCGATGACCTCTGAGGGATAGCTGGGGCGGAATTTGACGTAATTTTCAACGCGATTCGAGAACCGCTTCGTCGGATCGGAATGCGTCGTGGCCATGGATATGAGTATGGGCCAAGTTAAATTAAGGTGAACATAAGAATTTGAGTTGAATTCAAATGTTGCCGAACATCTTCTCTTGCGCGCCACAACTCACCATGAGCTCCGTCCTAGCGCGAGTGATGGTTCGAAGACGAATTGCGGAAAAGAACTCATCGCAGTAACATGCTCAAACGATGAGTTACGCGATTAAAGTCGACGGAAAGGTGAAGCTTCAGGATATCTCGACGACAAAGCACAATGGGATCGAGGAAGATGACGCCCGGGAGCAGACGGGACGTCTTGGTAAAGAGTTGGAAGAGCTGCAAGAACTGATGTTCGCGGCCGGGACCCACGGTCTTCTCATCGTTCTTCAGGGGCGAGACACCGCAGGAAAAGATGGCACGATTCGCGGACTGAGTCGCTATATCAATATCCAGGGTTGCCACGTGAAGGGATTCAAAGTTCCAACTTCTGAAGAATTGGCCCACGATTTCCTCTGGCGAGTCCATCCTCATGCCCCCGCGAAGGGGTTGGTCTCGATCTTCAACCGTTCCCACTATGAAGACGTTCTGGTGGTGCGCGTCCATGAACTTGTGCCCGAAAAGGTTTGGAAAAAGCGCTACGATCAGATCAACGAATTCGAGCAATTGCTGGCCCAGAACAACACGATCATCGTGAAAATTTGCCTCAACATTTCGCTTGAAGAGCAAGAGAAGAGACTCATGGCTCGGGAAGAAAAAGTGGCGAAAGCGTGGAAACTGAGCGTAGGAGATTGGAAGGAAAGAGAATTTGCCGACGCTTACACCGAAGCGTATAACGATGCTCTTACAAAGTGCGATGGAGATCATGCTCCCTGGTACATCGTGCCTGCGGATCATAAGTGGTATCGAGACTTGGCCGTCACGGAAATATTAGTGGAAACGCTCAAGCCGTATAAGGACGACTGGCTGAGGGACCTGGAAGCAAGGGGCGAAGAAGCAAAAGCCGAGCTTGCCGCTTATCGTCAATCTCTTGAAACAAAATAACGAATAGGGACCTCCGGCCCCACTTTCATCTATTCTTCACAAGGTTTTCGTTAAATCCGACGTCATACAGAGTTAGAGACGCGAGCAATCGCGGGCTATTTGACATTCGTTTGCCCCTGCTCTTGGATTTAAGGAGTAATCATTGAAACGCGCATTTACGCTGATAGAACTACTGGTCGTTATTGCAATTATTGCGATCTTAGCGGCCATCCTTTTCCCTGTTTTTGCTCAGGCAAAACTGGCGGCTAAGAAGACAGCCGACCTATCCAATATCAAACAAATTGGTACGGCACTCGCGATTTACTTAAACGATAGCGATGACTTGTATCCGGCTATGGTTTCGGACAATGTCACCGCGGGTATCAACCAACATCCGCTGTGGTCGAGCACCGATGTTCTAGGACCTTACACTAAGAACACGCAGATATTTCTTAGCCCAACGGAAAGTTCAGCCAACGTCGCCATTCCTGCTGGTAGCCTGCCAAGCGGAGCGTCCACGGCGCCTCCCCGTTCATACATGGCCAATGGCCTTCAGGACAGCTACATCCAGACTAATGCGACTACCTTGTTCGGTCCAGATTGGACTGGTTCCGCGTCAGGGGGTGTTTTCGGATATTGGTACGACGATGGCTCGGGCACCGTCGTAACTCAGGCTTCCAGATCGCAAACGGCTCTTGATAACCCATCCGAGATGATTGTGCTTTCGAGCGGAGCCGAAGACTGGAGTAAGTACGCGAATACAAGCTACAAACCCAACACTGAGATTCTTGTCAATTCTGCGCCGGACCTTTACAGCGGCCTCGACGTCCTTTCGCTTGCCACCGGAAGACCGAACGGTTCGGGAGATGTGAATTCTACGCTTCAGAGAGCTTGGAATCACTTCGCTAACGGCTCGAATTTCGCCTTCGGCGATACGAGTGCCAAGTTCCTTAAGCCAGGCTCTCTGATGTCTGGCAACTATCTCAATCCACGACGTTGGTTAGCTAATCCCGGCGAATAACCTCTCAAGCCCCCGTTGCCAGGCTCCTCAGTTTCCAGGTTTGCAGGGAGCCTCGGCAACGGGGGCTTTTGCGTTTTAATCGAGAAGGACCCAGGGATTTTTGGGACCGCGATAGATCGAAGGCTCATCAAGCGACTCTTGCCCCGAATGACAAGAAAGGTGAGAGGATGAGCATCGGAAGCACCCTGAGTCGAATGACGACAATTTCAAGTGAAGCCACGGAATCTCGGAGTACCCTGCGTTCCGATGAACGGAGGGGCGAGAAAATCGACGTAAGGCTGAGCCCTGAGGACGTTGTTCGAAAGTTCAGCGATGACGTGTGGCGATTCGTGTCTTCCAAGCTCCGGCGAAGGGAAGATGTCGAGGACGTGGTGATGGAAGTGTTCGCTATCGCCTTTCAGAACATTCAAAGCCTTCAAAAGGCAGACTCGCCCAAGTTATGGTTACTGGTGGTCGCTCGGCGAAAGGCGATGGATTGTCTCAGACGTTCCTACCGCCGATCAGAGTTGCCATTAGATCTTGCTGCCCATGCGACCACAAAGCCAGAGAATCATGAGGTCAAAGAGCAAGTGAGGCTTCTGATGGAACGCCTTCCTGATCTCTATCGAGACGTCTTGATTCTCAAATATGTGAACGGATTGGATACGAACGAAGTGGCAAAGATCGTGAAGAAATCGCCGAACGCGACGAATAGTCTATTGCAGAGAGCTCGACAATCTCTGAGGGAAATGGGGATTGCCGAACTTCCGGGATTGCGCGCCGAAGGCGCCACCTCCGAGGGGAGGGAATCGCTATGAAAGAAAACTTGGACGACGAAATGCTGATTCAGAAGGCGCTGGAGGAACTCCCTATGTCTTATGAAATGCCCCGAGAGCTAAAGTCGAAAGTTATGGACGCGGCGTTGGAATCCAACCGACGGCCCCACACCGCTCGCCGTCCCTGGATGGTCGCTGGCTTGACCGCTGGAGTCGCCGCCTTGGCGTTCGGCGCTTACATCATGGCCCCCAAGCCGGCTATGGCCAAGACCTGGACACTGGTGCGGCAAGCCGTCGAGCGAATCACTTCGTTCCAGATGGCGGTCAAGATGATCGATAGTCCGAAGCAAGAGGTCGTGAATATCGCCTCTGCCAATGGCAAAATGCGAATCGACGCTGGCGAAGGCCAGATCGTTTACATGGATGGACAGTCGATTCAAGTCTACGATCCCAAGGAGAACTCCGTTCTCCGGCTGAAGTTTGGAGATCTCAATATCGGAGACCAACTCTCCCAGATTTCCGGTGAGATCGCGACTCATTTCGATCTCAAAAAAGAGTTTGCCGATTTTGAGAAGAAATACGGAAAGGAAAACATCCAAATACTGCCGATTCGGAACGAAAACGGTAGACCTGTGTATGACGTACGCATGAACGATCCCAAAGAGGGCGCGAAGGTCTTCATGACCGTTGACGCTCAGACCGACTTGCCAACCCATATCCGCACTCAAGGCGCCAAGGATGAGGATGGGGATGTGGACATTTCACTTCGCTACAACGACCGCATCGATATTCAGCCCAATCTGCCCAAAGGAGTCAAGATCGAAGAACTCGATCTGACCAACCTGAAGGAAATGGGAATGGATATGGGAAAGATGGGCAAGAAATTCGGCGCGGAGATGGAGAAGCGCGGGAAAGAATTTGGCGATGCGATGGAAAAGTGGGGCAAGGAAATGGAGAAGCAGTTCGGCAACAAGAAATAAACCTATTCTCCCAAGCCCCGAGTCGATCTTGACTCGGGGCTTTTCCGTTCATCGATTGCGCGGACGAGGTTCAGCCAAAATCGATTCGTAGCGGGCCACATACTTATCGACGGGAATTTTGGCGATAGCTTGCCCAATGACATCGATAGCTAGATTTTCCAGCTTCTTGAACCGGATGCATGACTTACCCATGTCCAGTTTCTTACCGGTTTTGGCATACTCTTCTTGAAACCATTTGGCATGCTCGGTATCGCCGTACACGCAAGACAGATAGACGGACATGTAATTCTTTTGGGAAGCAAGGGCGGCGAAGGGAAGGGCTTGTTTCGGATCGCAGTGGTATCCCTTGGGATAGATGGTATGGGGCACCACGTAGCCAATCATGCCGTACTGCATGGTTTCCTGATATCCTTCTGGCAAGTTCTTGAGGATTACTTCTCGTACGGCTGATATCGCTTCTCGCCGGTCTTCCGGCAAACTTGCTAAATACTCTTCCACGCTTTTTGCATCGCTTTGCACAACTGTATTGTCACCTACTTCTTCTCGAACGGCAAGAGAGGTTTGATATCGATAGGGGGACTCTATCGCGGAGCTGCCACCCTAACCCAAAAGCATCCGATGATTATCTTGGATCCGAAGGGAATTCATGATCATGGCAGCGGGTATCCGCGATTTCTGCCGTGGTCGGCCGTGATCGATGTCCTCGATAACGACTTCGCAGGGCGGGACATATCACCGTAGCGGCATCGGAAAGACCCTCTATCCCAAAGGGCTTAAAGGCATTAAGGGCAAGCTAGAGAGATTGGCGGCACCATCTTGGCCACCATATTTCTTTATTCTCTTTCGAACGGAGTTATCGCCAAAGAATCTGATGGCTCTGATCAAAGAGTGCGCCGTTCGCCAGCGTAGCGACTCACCTCTTCAGACTTTCCACGACGGGTATCCCCGGACCTACGAGTCATAGGTTCATTTTCATCGGTTCTTCATGCTGTTTTGAACCTACGGCAACGTCGTAGGAACATATGACCGCCGCATGCTTTGCCCGTATTCGATCAGCTATTTTCATGGCCGTTTTTGGATGCTCTGCATTTGCGCCCGCCGGGCTTTCAACCGACTATGGAACACCGGAGTGGCAGCAGGAAATAAGCCAAGGCTATATCCCGTTTAAGCGGCTAACTCTAGAAGATTTCAAAATCGATGATAAAGCTCATCCAGAAGTGGCGATGTACACGCTTGGATTCATTCACTATTCCTATCGAACACAAGTGGTCCAGCATGGGCGGTGGTTCACGGCGAGCGTTACCGAATGGCAGGTCCGCTCTGGACTGGACCGGAGCCAAACGACGCGAAAGAGTTGGTTTCAGGACACGGCGAAGGCTATGTCGCACGAACAAGGGCATTTAAACCTGAACGAGATCTATGGGCGTCTCTTGGCCAGGAGGGGGCCAAAGACATTTCCTGTCGGCCAGGGAGAAAGCCCTCAGGCTGCACTTCAAACGTTGGCCGCGAAGATCGCGAAAATAATCGATTGGTATTGGGAGCAAAACCGAAGCATGCAGGCCCAATACGATGAGGATACTGATGGTGGTCTTGACTTTCTCATGCAAGAAAAGTGGGACCGGGCCATCAGCGCTCGAATGAAGAATGTCGGACTTTCGGAGCCTTAAACGCTGCTGGCCGCGATATCTCGGCGAAAATGCATTTCGGCAAACTCAATCTTGTCGCAGACCCGGTACGCGCTAAGTCGCGCTTCCGAGAGGCTGTCCGCCGTTGCGGAGATTCCCAACACACGGCCCCCGCTAGAGACAAGAGAGTCGTCCTGGAATTTGGTTCCGGCATGAAAGATTTTGACGTTTGAGGGAAGATCCTGGGGAATTCCCACTGGCACTTCCTTACGATAGGTTCCGGGGTATCCGCCGCTTGCGATGACGACCGTCACTGCCGCCTCATCCGAGATAGAAACCGGAGGAATCGGTTCGCCCTTTGCGGCGGCCAAGAGCGCGGCTAGCAATCCGCCATTTACACGTCGCATGACCGTTTGCGTCTCAGGGTCACCAAAGCGAACGTTGTATTCCAAGCAGTAACTCTTGCCCTGCGAAACCATGAGGCCCGAGAACAACGTGCCTCTGTAGTCCACACCTTCTTTCCGCAAGTAGTCCAACACGGGTTTGACGACCTTCTCTTCTGCATCCCGGACCATGTCGGCAGACACTGCGGCAACGGGAGAGTAAGTGCCCATACCGCCCGTATTCGGCCCCCGATCTCCATCCAGAGCTCGCTTGTAGTCTTGGGCCACGGGAAGAGAATAGTAATCCTGCCCCGAGCAGATCGTGAGGAGCGAGAATTCAAAGCCCAGGAGTCGCTCTTCGACGACCACCGTAGAGCCTGCATCTCCGAACTCTCGGTCGAGCATCATCATCTCGATCGCGTCTTCGGCTTCATCGAGATCGTTGCAAACCACGACTCCTTTGCCGAGCGCATTGCCGCTGGCTTTGATGACGGGCAGATTGCCTGAGGCAACCATCTCGCGAGCGAAGACAAGGGCAGGCTCAGGTTGGTCGAAAGCGCCGAACCGGGCCGTTGGAATTCCAGCGGCGGCCATGACTTCTTTTGAATAGGCCTTAGATCCCTCCAATCGCGCGCCTTCTTTTCCTGGTCCATAGACGGCAATCCCAGCCGCTCGCATCAAGTCCGCCAGTCCAACGATCAAAGGGTCCTCAGGGCCAACCACAACGAGGTCAATCGCCCGGGTGCGGCATAGATTCAGGAGCCCTTCGAAATCGCTGACGGCGAGGTCTACGCACTCGACGTCTTGAGCGATTCCCGCGTTTCCAGGAGCAACGACGACCTCGGCCTCCTGAGAAAGCTTCCATGCGAGAGCATGCTCGCGTCCACCCGAACCAACCACCAAAACCTTCACACTTAGATGATGGCAGACTCGGTTTCCCCGGCGCGAAAGGAAGCCGGGGAATGGGCGAATTTACAAAGGAAAGACTTCGCCTTGTTTAGGAATCGTAACTTCCCATCCGAATTGCTCGACGATCTTGTCACGCAAAACGTGCTGGGCTGGCGGTTCTCCATGGACGATAAACGTGTGTTTTGGCGCGGCTTTGAACTTGCCCAACCAAGTCAGAATCTCTTCCTGGTCGGCGTGGGCCGAGAGAGAGTTGAGTTTAGTCACCTTCGCCCGAACGTGGACCTCTTGGTGGTGAATGTAAACAGGAGATTCACCTTCAATAAGTTTCCGTCCGAGGGTTCCTTCGCCTTGGTAGCCGGTAAAGACGAGAGTGGTTGTTGGATCACCCAAGCGATGAATCATGTGGTGAACGATTCGTCCTCCCGTCGCCATCCCGCTTCCGGCAATGATGATCATCGGTCCCTTGCTTGAGTTCAGCGCTTTCGACTGCTCTCGATCTCGAACCAGGGTGAGGAGGTGCGGTTCCAGCGGGCTCTCGTCGTTGTTGATCGCAATCTTCATCTCCTTGTCATGCTCGTCAGTGCAATCCGCGTAGAGCCGAGTGGCGCTGATCGCCATAGGGCTGTCAATGTAAATCGGAATCCTTGGCATTCGCCCCTGATCCTGAAGCTGGCGGAAGTAATAGAGCATCTCCTGAGTACGACCAATGGAGAAGCTAGGGATAAGAACCGTTCCACCGTCCGCAAACGCGTCCTTAACAATTTCTTCGAGCCTACCGACCGTGTCTTCGTGAGCGTGCAGCTTATTGCCATAGGTGCTCTCGACGACCAGATACTCGGCGTACTCGACCGTTGTTGGATCCTTGATGATCGGGGTGTTGTAGCGGCCGAGGTCGCCGGACATCAGAATCCGTTCGCCGTTCTCAAAGTAGATTTCGGCAAAGCCAGAACCCAAAATATGCCCAGCTGGCATAAACCGGAAGGTTCCTCCACCCGGAAGAGGTTGGAAATCAAAGTAGGGAAGTGGCACAAACCGCTTCAGACACGCGTAAGCGTCTTGCTCAGTATAGAGTGGAAGGGCTGGCTTATGACGACTACCGTGCTTGTTCGCAAAGCGGGCGTCTTCTTCCTGGATTCGGCCCGAATCGGGAAGGCTGATTTTAGCCAGACCCTGGGTTGCCCGAGTGCAGTAAATAGGGCCCTTATAGCCCTCCTTCACTAACTTGGGAATCATCCCGATGTGATCCAGGTGGGCGTGGGTCACAATGACCGCGTCTAGTTCGTTGGGATCAAAAGGGAACGGTTGCCAGTTCCGTTCACTCAGCTCGCGACGCCCTTGAAAGATGCCGCAATCCACCAGGATTTTCTTGCCGTTAAGGGTAAGCAAATGCTTCGACCCAGTAACCGTCTCTGCCGCGCCGAAGAAGCCGATCGATTGGCTCATGGAAGGGGAGTATACGCTGTATAAGCGTCCAAGGGTCAGGGTGCAGTCGTCAGTTCAGTTTTCAGGCAGGCCAACGGGTATTTCCCCGGCCCTTGACTGCTGCTCTACCAGTACGGTGGGAAACTGATGCCGTCTTTGTTGAGGCGGTCTGAATAGACGAGTCGGTAGTTCTGAACTTTCCACTTCTCGCCCTCCTTGATCATGTTAAAGGCCGCCAAAGGACGGTCCTTTCCGCCCCAGGACTGCTTTTCCAGACCAACGACGATCACCTTGGCGGAGTTCCCAGTGGTCCAGATGACGCGGTAGTACTGCATCGGCCCGGTGATGTCGAGCGAGTCATAAGCGTAGCGGATACTCTTGTCCATCTTCGGACCCAGGGATCGAGTGAGAATTTCGGAGTAGATGTAAGGCGTTCCCATGCAGAGAACCATCCAAACGAAAAAGGCTCGCCAAGGACGGCTTTCACCTTTATCTTGAATAGGCCGAAACATCGTCGAGATAAAGGTCAATATCCCGGCGAGGAAGAAGCAGCCGATCGCATAGAACATCAAGCCAAACATGATTTCTCCGTACCCGTCTGGATTCTTATTCCATGTCCGGGAGGGTTTATACAGTCGCTTTGCGCTTGGCTTTCGCGGGATCGTAGGGATCGACGTGGATGACGACGACCGCGGGCTGTAGCGCCTCGGCAATCTTTTTTTCAAGCACATCCACGCAGTCGTGCGCTTCCACCACTGACCACTCTGCCGGTACCACCACATGGAACTCAATGTAGCGAGTTGTGCCGCTCATCCTAGATCGCAGCCGATGGAAACTCAGGATTCCTGGGTGCTCATGGACCATTTCTCGCACCTTCTCGATTTCGGAGTCTTCCAAACGCCGGTCAATGAGCTGCTGGAACGCCTCGTGGCTCAGGCGATATGCGCCGAGCGCGAGCCATGCCGCTAGGGCCATGGCGAAGTAGGAGTCGGCCTGAGCCCACCCGGTCAGCTTCGTTACTAGCAAGGCGGCAAGGACGCCAAGGCTGGTCCAGAAATCGACCATCAAATGCTGCCCGTTCGACGCGAGGGCCATGCTGCCCGTCTCGTCGGCAATCTTCTGCACGTGACGCCCCACCAGAAAACTGCTCACCACCGAGAAGCCCATGATCCAAATACCAAGGTTCAGGTTCTCGACCGCAGAGTTGCGCAGAAGCCGCTGGATGGACTCGTAAACGACATAGCCCACCGTCATCAGCAAAAGGATCGATTCGGCAAATCCCGCCAGGCTTTCGATCTTTCCGTGACCGTAGGGATGTTCTTCGTCCGGCGGAGCGGCGGCGGCGCGAACGCTGAGGAGGGCGATGCCGGAAGCGATGATATCGGTGGCCGAGTGGATGGCTTCGGAGAGAAGACTGACCGATCCGGTCAATAAAGCCCCGGCTAACTTTAATAGCGTGAGGACAATATTATAGGCCAGTGAAATCGTAGCCGCGCGCTTCTTCAGACGCGCCTCAGGGAGGTGAGTGGCGGCTTTAAGTTCGGACACTGACGCCCTCTATTATGGCCAATTTCGCCCAGCCACAGTAGGCTAGGCGGCTTCGGCTAGGTCGTCCACCGGGGCTCGACCCTTGTAGAAGAACATCACCCAGGCGGCGAATAGACTCATCACCACCGCTCCAACGATCACCCAATGCATGCCTAATTCCTCGACCAGTAGCTGGATGTTTAGACCCGTCACGACCAAGCAGATCAGGTAGCCCACCACGGTCATCCACTTCGGATTAACCATCGGTCCCATTCTCTTTCGGTCCGCCGTGAACATCACCAGAGGGAAGATGGCGAAGGGGAGTTGCATGGAGAGAACGACCTGCGACAGCGTGAGAATTTTCACGTTGTCCTCCCCGCCGCTTGCCGAGATAAGTAGGATCGCGGGAATGATGGCCAAGCTTCGGGTCACCAGCCGTCGGAGCCACGGCGCGATCCGAATGTTCAAAAAGCCTTCCATCACGATCTGACCGGCCAAGGTTCCAGTGATCGTCGAAGATTGGCCCGAGCACAAAAGGGCGACCGCGAAGAGGGTCGCGGCGGCACCACCTAGGGCAGGGGTGAGCAGTTCATGAGCTTGCCCAAGGTCGTTAACGATCGTGCCTGTTCCATGGAAGACTGCGGCAGAAACCACCAGGATGGCGGCGTTCACGAAGAAGGCGAAGCCCAGCGCGAGAATCACGTCGATTGTTGCCATCTTGGAAGCTTTCTTCCGGCCTTCCTCGCTCTGATCGAACGCCCGGGTCTGGACGATTGAACTATGCAGGTAAAGGTTGTGAGGCATTACGGTCGCCCCCAGAATGCCAACCGCAATGATGAGGGCATCCTTGCCTGGCAGCGCCGGCGTGACCAACCCATGAGCCACGCCTGACCAGTCCGGTTTGGACCAGAAGACATTAAGGGCGAAGCAGCCGAAAATGGTAGCGACGAGCGTCACGATGATCGCCTCGACCTTCCTGAAGCCGAACTTCATCAGTCCGAGTAGAAGCAGGACATCGAACCCAGTGATCAACACGCCCCAGATCAGGGGGATCTTGAAAAGGAGATTCAGAGCGACGGCAGAACCGATGACCTCCGCAAGGTCGCAGGCAATAATCGCGATCTCGCAGAGAATCCATAACGCGATGGCCGCTGGACGCTTGTAGTACTCGCGACAGGCCTGAGCCAAGTCTCGCCCCGCGCCAATCCCCAACCGGGTGCACAGGGTCTGAAGCAGCATCGCCATCAGATTTGAGAGCAAAATCACCCAAAGGAGTTGATAGCCAAATTTGGAACCGCCCTCCAGATCGGTCGCCCAGTTTCCGGGGTCCATGTAGCCGACGCTGACAAGGTAACCCGGTCCAGCAAAGGCCAGCATCCGCTTGAGCCACGTGCCCTTAACCGGTACCGAACGGTACACGTCAGGAAGCGATTGAGAAGGTTCTGGTTGGGGTGAATCCGATGATATCATTTGTAACCAAGGCTACATTTCTGGGCTTATGGATCATTATCGTTCGATTGAGGAGAAAAGTCAAGGTCACTGCGGCAAAAGCGCAAAAAGTTCGTAGCTAGAGACGCTCCAGAGGGGCACTCCCCCGGGCGGATCGATCGTGATCTCGATCTCGCTCTTTCCCCTCGTCATCTCGGCGGGGATCCCAAACGAAGTTTTCCACCAGCGAGAAGCGCGGTCTTGAGACGCCTCGTACCACCATCCGGCGAATTGGCCATCGATCAAAACTCGAGCCCGTTGACGGCCGTGAAAACGATCGTAAGACTTTTGCAATAAAAGCCCGCAATTATCCGAGGGTATCGAAACGCGCCAATGCGCTCGATTCAAGTGGCTCGCGACCTTTCCAACTACGCCATTTGAGTCTAATTCGACGACGGCGCTGATGTTTTGGACCCTCCAACCACGCTTTTTGAGAGCTTCTGAATCCGAAATGAGAAAGGAATCGACCAGTTGTGCCGGTCGGTCGTTGGTAACGACAACTTCTACGGGAAACTCGGACTCGATCTCCCGGTGGAAAGGCTGTGGAAAAGTTTTTGAGGGGGCTTCCGCGGCGACCTCATAGCCATCTGCAACAAACGGATGGGTGGCCGCTAAGACCCAGCCTCGGCCCCGAATCATCCCCGATCGTGGAAAAGCTTGGGGAAGGCTCTCCGGTGGTTCAGCGCCGAGATAGACCCGCGCCTCCGCGACGGAAGTCTCAGGAGAAAACAGAATGAGCGATTCTCGAAAGCTCCCTTGAGAGGTCTCTTCCCGGATCTCCCCATCGATCTCGGCTCGAACCGGGTGGGAGACCACAAATTGGCCCGCTCCCTCGATATCAAGACAGACCCAACGTCCTAGATGGTCCCGGTAAATCGCTTTACCTACCTCAAGCATCAAATAGATCAGCTTTTCAGTAGAAAGAGGCGAACGATCCATGGATTTATTGCAGTCTGAGGATACGGAAATGGCCGGGAAAACCGATTACTAAATGGTAGCACCATGTCATTGAGACCCCGAACGAACCAGGATAACCGCCGACGCTTTGCCGCCGCTAATCTCAAGCGGTGTCCGCTCTGTGGCGCGGTCAACACGCAGCAGAACCATCAGTGTTTTGCCTGCGGCTGGCACGGTAAGTTCGACCAGGACCCCGCAATCGTTCAAGAAGGGCTCAATCAACTCATGGACCGATGTCCCGAACTCACCAATGGGGCGAGCCTGGAAGAGCCCAAAAAGCCGAGCCTGTGGCGACGCATCTTGAACAAGTTTCGACGCAAAGTCGATATCTGGGCCTAAGCGCTCAATTGCCTCGCGAGGCATGCATCCACACCTTTTCCACATGGACAATGTGTATAACTTTGTCCACTAAAGTGGCTGAAAATGTGGTTCAATAGCATCCTGTCTCCGAGGAACCCAATTTGCGCCTAGCTACCGAAGAACTCGTCCCCCTGCACTCCCTCGAAATGGAGATGAGCACGCTCGGGTCGATGATGTTGGACGAGCGGGCGGCAGAAGAAGTGCTTTCCATCCTCGATGCGGACGATTTCTATCGCCCTGCCCACCGGGAGATCTTCCGCGCGGTTCGCCAACTGGTGAACGGTGGTAAGCCGCCCAACCTGGAATTCGTCATTCAGGAACTCCGCGACCGCGAAATCCTGAACGACATTGGCGGCGAAGACTATCTCATCCAAGTTGCGGAATACGTTCCCAGCCCCGCCAACGCCAACTACTATGCCCACATCGTCCAAGACAAGGCGACGCTTCGCCGATTGGAGGAAGCGGGACGAAACATCGTCGGCGTCGTTCACGATGCCGACCAGGGAACCGCCGACGACAAGGTGGACAAGGCGGAGCAAATGGTCTTCGAAGTCGGCCGTCGCCGACTGGGAAGCTACTTCAAGCACGTTAGCTCGCTGGCCAAGGAGTTCTTCGTCGATGTCGATCAAATCATCGAGACGGGAGAACCATTGGTCGGTATCACCAGCGGGTTCGCCGACCTCGATAAGATGACGACCGGTTTCTACGGCGGAGACTTGGTCATTGTCGGCGCTCGACCCTCGATGGGTAAGACCGCGCTCGTTCTCGATTTCGCCCTCTCGGCCGCCCGGGAAAACAAGGGTGGCGTTGCCATTTTCTCGCTTGAAATGAGCGGCATGCAGCTTGTCCGTCGTATGGTCTCCATGGTCAGCGGCGTGAGTCAGAGCGTTCTCAAGAATCCGAACCTGAGCATGGACGTTTACAAGAAGCTGGCCGACGCGTGCGACCACCTTTACTCCATGCCCATCCACATCGACGACGCCTCGGACGTCACCCCGCTTGAGATGCGCGGTAAGTGCCGTCGTCTCAAGGCCGAGTCGGGGTTGGCGCTAGTCATCATTGACTACCTTCAGCTCATGCGGGGCAGCAAGCGCACCGAAAACCGAACACAAGAAATCTCGGACATTGCCCGCGGAATCAAGGCCATGGCGAAGGAACTGCAAGTTCCGGTCATTGCGCTCTCCCAGCTCAACCGAGGCGTAGAAACCCGAGAAGACAAGCGCCCGGTTCTTTCGGACATTCGTGAATCGGGTTCGATTGAAGCGGAAGCGGACTTGGTTATGCTCCTCTACCGAGACGCCTACTATAAGGCCAAGGAAGTGGGCAAGGACGTGGACTACAGTCCGGACAATGTGGAAGAGGCGGAGATCATCATCGCCAAGCACCGAAACGGCCCCACTGGTAAGGTCATCCTCGGTTTCCAATCGGCGTACGCACGGTACCGAAATCTCTACCACGATTAAGTCAAGTCGGACTATGCTGTAATTGGTATGGTTCTCTCACTTATTTGTCTTCTTTCGGCAAGCGCCCCTCAAGAAGAGGTCGCGTTTTCGGCTCGGTTTTACTACCCGCCCGGGGATAAACGGACGAGCTATTCTCAGATCTACGTTTCCTCATTGGATGGTTCCCACCGGCGCCAATTGTCCTCAGGCAAGTCGGAACACATCGCTCCTCAGTGGATCGGGCAAACGAGGCTCGCTTGGGTGACCCTGCCCCAAAAGAGCGAAGGGAAGTCGACCCTAGAGATTTACGACCTAGCCAAGGGAAAGGTCGTTGTACGAAAGCAACTATCCGGGGATCTTTTCGTTAGCGGTCAACCGGAGCGTGGAGTGCCAACTCTTGAAGGGAAGTCGGGGCGATTTCTGGTTGGCAGTAGTGGGCAGCTCTCAACCGTGAAGCATCCTGACGTGGCGAGCTATTGGGACCCTCCTTACAGGATCGAAGTTGATGGGAAGGAATTGGTCTGGAAGTTCGATCAAGGCGGTGGAAGCGGCTTGAGTTACACGTTTGGCAACGATCAAAAGTCGTTGAAGCTTGATGCGACTCCTAACCGATTCTATTGCGAAGATGGGAAGACCCTCTATCTCTTCGCCATGCTCGGGGGAGCTTCCGCAGGATCAGAGATGTTTGTTTATCGCCTCGATCCGGAAGCGGGAGAACTGAAAGAGATTCTTCGAGATGTGAACAACGTCGATTTCGACGCGAGCAGCCGCTATTGGTCGGGCGTCGAAGCCTATCGTCCGATGAGTAAATACGGCAAGGATAAGAGCGTCTGGACCAGTTCGGTCTACGTGGGCGACCTTCGGACCGGGAAGAGGTGGAAGATTGCGTCTGGCCTTGTCTTTGGGGAGAGCTCACAAATTCGCCCGGGAATCTAGGAATTCGGTCCTAATTGCGGAAAGGTAGATTGGAGTGGTTCGTCCGATGGATGACCCTCGATGGGAGCAGGAAGCTCTCACGATGAAAGGAAGACAATGAAGAAATCCGCATTTTTGATTCTTGCCGCGCTCTGCGCCCTTGCCCAAGCTGCCGACTACGTGACCAAGAAGGTCTCGGCCAAGAAGGCTGATTACTATGAGATCAACACTTCTTATCCGGAGTGGAAGTCGACCAACAAGCTCGGGGCGTTTGCCAATCCCGTCCTTAAAAAGTGGGCCCTTGGCGAGCACAATTCGTGGCTTGCGCAGGTCAAGCAGGATCAGAAAGACCTGGAGAAGCCGACCATGGCTTGGTATCACGAAATCGGATTTTCAGTGGCGAGGAGCGACGCGCGAATTTTGAGTGTGGTCGCCGGGATGGAAGACTATTCCGGCGGAGCCCACCCCAATCACTGGACGCTCTGCTTCAACTTTGCGATGGTAAAGGGCAAACCCAAGCAGATCAAACTGAAGGATCTGTTTAAACCGGGAGGTAACCCAGAGAAGTTGGTGAGCGATAAAGTCATCGCAAAGCTGATGAAGATGGAAGGCGCGGACTGGGTGCAGAATGGCGAAGTGAAGAAGCTCGACAAGATTCAGATCGAGAAATTCACGATCGAGAAAGATGGTATCACTTACGGTTTCGACCCCTATGTGATGGGCCCCTACGCAGCAGGAGACTTCGAGGTTAAGCTCACGTGGGCCGAACTTGGTAGTACGCTCAACCGAGCCTTGGTCTCGGCCAAGTAACGAGAATTGGGGACCGTTGATTCATTCGGTCCCCTTACGAAATCACGCTTCTTGCGGAACGATCTTTCCGTCCACTGACCAAGCGCCACCGCCCTTCACCAGAAGCGGCAAGGCAAGTCCGAGAGCCAAGAGGTGGTACTCAAAGCCCTCCCCCTTTTGGTTACCGAACCAATTCATGAAGAAGCCATTGGACTGGTGGACCATCACAATGGCCACGATCATGACCATGGCGGTGCCAAAGGCAGAAAGACGAGTCAAGGTTCCGGTGATCAGCCCGAGGGCGCCCAGAAACTCAGTTAGGATCGCGAGCAGGGCAAAGAGCGCTGGGATGTGCATCCCTTGCGTCATCGCCTGCATCTGGCCAGAGAACCCCAGTCCACCAAAGAGCCCGAAAACCTTCTGAAGACCGTGGGGAAGCATGACGAGTCCGAGGACGACTCGCAGGAAGGTTAAAACTCCCGAGTTGTCGGTAGCGAGGAGCTTTTTCACGCGACCTGACCTTCCCCTGGGTTGTAGAAGAACTGCTCGTGAACAACTTTTCCGTCCGACCACTTCTGGACGGCGATCTGGTTATAGCGATACCGTTTGTCATCGGCGCCAGTGAATTCCAATTCCCAGTGAATCGCGGAATGCTCGCCATCTACGATCACTTTGGTCGCTTGATTCTGGTGAAGCTCCTTCACGAAGCCTACGAATTGCTCTTCTCGCGTTCGGTTGGCGTCCTTTCCGACCGTCGGGGCAGAGCCGTTCTCTTGCATCACCACATCGTCGTGATAGTAAGTCTCAAACGCCTCCAGGATTTGACCCTGGAGTACGAGTTCGACGAGTTCGTTTGCGCGGTTTGACATTTTCTTTGTTTCCTCAAAAGTTGTTTAAGCAACAATTGCTATGTCAATCATTATGACCCAATTTCTTGATTTGTCAATAGTTGCGTGGTAAATTATTTTTATGAATGCAAGTTTGTCGGAGGTCGAGAAGAAAGCCTGGGTGTCCTACCTCCTCTCTAGCGCCCGAATTACGCGAGATGTGGATCGCCGTCTGCACGAGGCGGGAGTAGTGGATTTGACCATCTACGACATCCTTCTAAGGTTAGAAGAAGCCCCTGATCGTCGCATGAAGATGACCGATCTGGCCGATGCGTCGGTGTTCAGCAAGAGCGGCATCACCCGATTAGTGGACCGACTGGAGAAGGATGGCTTGATCGAACGGCAGTCCTGTCCTGCGGACCGACGGCGGGTTCATGCCTGGCTGACCGAGAAGGGATTAGAGGAACGGAAGCGCGCGTGGCCGGTCTACCGAGCGGCGATCTATGAACTCTTCACGACCCAAATGGCGGAAAGCGAGTTGGCGTCGCTGGGCGACATTTTAGAGAAGCTTATCTAGTCTTTACTCAAGGTTGATGAGAGCTTTGAGCATTTCTAGATGAAGGGCATCCTTTGGGCGGTCGGTGCCAGATTTGAGTCGGATGAGATCGTCGATACTCGCGATGCGGATCTCAATACCATCGACATCAATCTCAACCGACCGAGAATAGAGTCCTTCAAAAGAGTCAACGCCAGGTAGGCGATTAATGAGGTCGACGGGGCCAACCTCTGATTTAAGGTGCATGAACGGAGCAAGGAGCGTCGAGAAGTCGAGTTCGTATTCTCCGTTGTCGCTTGCCCTGAGCGGGCGGGCGGAAATGCTCTCCAAAGCGCTCTTCAATCTTTGAAGGTTGTCTTCCGACTTTTCGAAAGCAAGATCGCAGTCGGATGTTAAGAGACTGCCTCCATGAAGCGTGAGTGCCATACCACCGACAAGCACCCACTTCACCCCTGATTCATTCAGAGCCTGAGCCAGTTTCTCGATTGCGGGCACGTTCTCGGGCTTCACGAATTCTTAAGACGGATCGCAGAGCGTTATTGTGCTGCTCGATGCGTTGTTTGGGAGTGAGCGTGAGGTTGTACCGGAGTCGCTCAAGGTCGTTCCCGAATTCATCTTGCTCGGGAAATTCGTTGGAAGTTGGGGTTTCGCCATCCATTCGCTTAACTGAGTATACGACTGGATGGCGATAAGAATCCGTTAGGCCAACAGGCGAGACGGGTTCTCGAGGTAGTCCTTGACCACGTTGATGAACTTCGCGCCAACGGCGCCGTCGACCACGCGGTGGTCAAACGAACAGGTGATGTTCATTCGGCTTCGGATTTCGATCTCGTCTTCGGCGGTTGCCACAACCTTCTTGCGGACGGAGGCAATCGCCAGGATCGCCGCGCTGGGTTGGTTGATGATCGCAATGAAGTTGTCTACGTCCAGCATTCCCATGTTGGAGATGGAGAACGTCGATCCGCTCAACTCGTCCAAGCCCAACTTGTTGTCCTTGGCCTTTCCGGCAAGCTCCTTCACCTTGGCCGAGATGGCGCGAAGGGAAAGCTGGTCCGCATTCTGAACCACCGGAACCGTCAAGCCGTCTGGAAGCGCGACCGCGATGCCGACGTTGACGCCGCCATGCTCCAGAAGCGTTTGACCCTGGAAGACGGAGTTGACGATGGGCATCTCGCGAAGAGCGAGGGCGCTGGCTTTGACCACGAAGTCGTTGATCGAAACCTTGCCGCTGCCTTCCTCCTCGAACATCGCTCGGAGGGCGAGGATCTTCTCGACGTCAACCTCAACCGTGACGTAGAAGTGGGGAACTTGCTGCTTGGATTCCGTGGTTCGCTTGGCGGTGATCTGTCGAAGTCGGTTCAGGTTGATGACCGAATCTTCGGCGGTCGGCGTCAGAGCAGCTGCGGCGGGAGCGGAAGTCTTGGGCTTCGCGCCTCGAACGTCCTTCTCCACGATGCGCCCACCCGGGCCGGAGCCTTCGATGGAACCGAGATCGACTCCCAGCTCCTTCGCGATCTTCTTCGCAAGGGGGCTCGCCTTAACTCGATCAGTGGATGGGGCCTTGGCGTTCGTTGCCGGCGCGGCGGCGGAGGAAGCGGCAACCGCCACCTCTTCCTTGGCCGGAGCGGCTTCTTCCTTTGCGGGTGCAGGTGCTGCGCTGCCACTGCCCCAGCCGTCTGGAAGCTTTTCGCCATCCTTCAAGAGTGCGGCAATTGCCTTACCAACCGGGACGCTCTCGCCAGGTTGGAGCAAAATGCCGGTGAGCACGCCGGTTCCCGGCGCTTCCAATTCGAGGGTGGCCTTATCGGTCTGAATGGTACCAATCACCTCGCCAGATTTAACGGAATCTCCTTCCTTCTTCAGCCACTCTACGAGAGTGCCTTCATCCATTCCGTCGCCCATTTTGGGCATGATCACTTCTGTCATCCGCGCAGCTTCCTCCGGTTCAAAACGGGTCTTAGGATACCTTTTAGAGCGCGGTTTTAGAAGGCTGTGAACGCGGAGTCCTATTCCTCTCCGGCGCTGGTGTCGGTATCGGCAACGTTAGATAGGGTGTAGCCCTGACCCATCGCCTCGTCTACGGACTTGAAATAAACTCGCCTCTCGTTGGGCACGGTCTCGGTGTTCTTGCCCACATTCTTGTAAACGATTTTAGTCTGGGAGTCTCCCACATAGGCGCCCAGCTGCTGCTCCTTCAGATCTTTACAGCCCCCGAGGAAGAGGACGCAAAGGGGAAGCCATAAACGCAAATTCATTTAATCAACATTATTCGTCAAATCTTGCCGAGTAGCATGCTGACATGCGGATCTCCGAGAAGAATTGGATGCAGGTGGAGGAATTCTTGAAAGCAGACGATCGTTGCGTTCTTCCTCTTGGCTGTACGGAGCAGCACGCCTACCTCAGCCTCAGCACGGACAGCATCTTGGCGGAGCGGATCTCCATCGAAGCCGCTCAACCCCTCGGAATTCCGGTCTTCCCGGTTCTCGCCTACGGTATTACCCCGTCTTTCCGAAGGTATCCGGGCACGATCAGTTTGCGAGTGGCAACCTACGTGGCGATCCTCAAGGACATCTTGGATGGACTCAAGGAACAAGAATTCCGCCGAGTTCTCTTGGTGAACGGTCACGGGGGAAACATCGCGGGAGCTTCAGTGGTGCAAGAGTGGCTCGCCGATTCTGGCGAAGGCATGGAAGTTCGCTGGCACAACTGGTGGAATGCACCCGCCACCATGGCCAAGGTCCAAGAGATCGATCCCGTGGCGTCTCATGCCAGTTGGATGGAAAACTTTCCCTGGACCCGGCTCTCAGGTGTCGATGCGCCCGACGAACAGAAAACGGCTCCGGACTACATGGCCGCTCGTTGGCAAGGGCCGGAGCGGGTGAGGGAAGTGCTGGGGGATGGCAATTTTGCCGGTCGCTACCAACGCTCGGACGAGGACATGCGAGCGATTTGGGAGGTCGGTGTACAAGAAACCCGGTCTCAACTCTGGGTTTAGATCGGGCGGTTAGGTTTAGTCCGTTTTCTTGTCCGAATCCTTCGGCTCTTCCTTGGAATCAGACTCGATCTCGAATTCGTATTTGTACAACTTTCGGTCGCCCTCAATTTCAACGACCGTCTTTTCCATCTTTACCGGGTCTTCCATTTGTGCTTCTCCAGGGCCAGGGCGGCGCCGCCGAGCATTCCTGCATCGTCCAATTGCTCCGCCACCACGATTCTGACATCTCGGAACAGGGAAGGAATCGCGACATCTCGTGCGGCCTTGCGGGCGGGCTCGATGAGATACTTCTCCGCCTTGGCGATTTGACCGCCCACGGCCAAGACGTCTGGATTGAAGACGTTGATAAAATTGCCCATCGCCACCCCCAGGTAGTGGCCGACTTCCGCAAAGACCTGAATCGCCAATTCGTCACCCTTTTCGGCGGCATCAAAAATGATTCGGGGTGTGATCTTAGATAGATCGCCTTCCACCATTTCGTCGATCACTGATTCTCGCCCGCGTCGAAGCCTCAACGTTGCGCGCTCCACAATCGCGTCCCGCTGAACCAAGCCCTCGACGGCGCCGTAAGTGCCCGCCAGGCATGGAGGTCCGCCATCCAGAATAACCGTGTGGCCAAGCTCTGCGCCGCCCTGGTTGCCGCCCACGAGCATCATTGGGCCGCGAGCTTCGCCTTCCACGGCCTCGGGACTCATGATCACGCCGCCGCCAATGCCGGTTCCGATCGTCAAAAGAACCAGACACTTTGCCTCGTTCTTGCCCGAACCAAACTTGTACTCGCCAAATGCGGCCAAATTCGCGTCGTTGCCCAACTCAATGTCGATTCCGAGCGACTTCTCTAAGGGTTGCCGCAATGGCACATCGTTCCAGTTATGAAAAACCCCGTCGACCGTCTCGCCAAAGTTGGGCGCCCAGCGGACAACTCCGGTATGGTTGTCGATGTGTCCGGGAACGGCCATGCCCACCCGAACCGGCTTTGTCTCCGCCGCATTCATCGCTTGGCTAATCGTGTTACTGATCGAGTCCAAGATGGCGGAGGTCCCACTCTGGGCCCTTGAAGGATGGCTGAACTTTGGACCGGCGGGAGACCCGTCTTCGTAGAAAGCTCCGGCACGAACGTTTGTTCCGCCTAAATCGACACCAATGACGCACTCACGCTGCACGGGGGAGATTCTAGCATCGGAATCCAGTAGGTCGGGCGTCACATTCTAAACACTGGATTAAACAACCTGACGCATCATGGAAACCGAAACCGGCTATCACGCAGTAGGACTAGGAAATAAGAGAGGGCATCTGATTGAACATTGACCGTATCCAAGCTAAGTCGCAAGAGATCGTCCAGGAAGTAGAACGTGTCATCGTCGGAAAAGACGAAACCCTGAAGAAGGCCGTCCTGACGCTGTTGTGCAACGGCCATCTATTGATTGAAGACATCCCCGGAGTAGGTAAGACGACCCTGGCAAAAGCGCTGGCTAAGTCGATCGGCGGGGAATTTCGACGCGTTCAGTTCACGCCAGACATCCTCCCCGGAGACGTGACCGGAACGTCTGTCTTCAATCAACGGGACGCTGAATTCTCCTTCCGACCCGGACCCATTTTCGGTAACGTCGTCCTCGTCGACGAAATAAACCGAGCTACCCCTAAAACTCAATCGGCTCTGCTTGAGGCCATGGAAGAGCGAACCGTGACCGTTGATGGCGAGACGCGTCGGTTGCCCCGACCGTTCTTCGTGATTGCCACTCAGAACTCAGTGGAAATGACCGGAACCTACCCCTTGCCGGAAGCCCAGTTGGATCGATTCTTCGGTCGAGTTTCACTTGGGTACCCGTCCCGTGAGAGTGAAATCGACATTCTTTCTCGCCAGCAAGTGTCGCATCCGATCGAATTGGTTAGCACGATCATCCAGCCGGAAGAACTCATCGAGCTCCAAAATGAGGTCCGAGACGTCTTCGTCCACGAGACGATTCGAGCCTATATCGTCGATCTCGTTCGAGCCACCCGAGAGAGCCCGCATCTGTTGATGGGCACCTCGCCCCGAGGCACTCTGCACCTGATGAGAGCTGGACAGGCCCAAGCCGCCATGAATGGTTCTGAGTTTGTTCGCCCGGATGATATCAAGGCGACGGCAGAACTTGTTCTCGCCCATCGTGTACTCCCAAGAGCGGAAGCCCGGGCTCGGGGCGAAACGGCTGAGGACTTAATCCGCAAAGTCGTCGAAACCGTGCGAGCTCCCGTTCCCGTAAGCTGATGGCCCAATCCAGCAACTACCAATCGAACCGTAACCAACTCGCGGGTCAATCCAACCGCAGCGTCGTGGGACTTGCGTTGGGAATGGCGGCGCTCTTCTTCGCCATCGTGGCCATCCTGATCAACACGCCCATCTTGTTTTACATGGGTACAGCGCTTATTGCGACAATTGGGGCGAGTCGTCTTCAAGCGTGGCTATCCGTACGAGGTTTGCGGTTCGAGAGGGAAGCGCCGGACGCGGTCAAGGTCGGCGACTGGGTGACGATCAACATCGTGGTCTGGAGCGAACGAAAGCTGAGACGACCGCTCATCACGGTTGCCGATACGCTTCCCGGTAAGTTGATCTACAGCGATAAGACGGTCAGTACTCCGATCGCCCCAGCCTTTGATCTTCCCATTCGGACTCAGTATCGATTCCGCCCTCAAAAACGAGGAGTCTACAAGTGGAGCGGGATTGAAGCAGTGGGAACGGATGCCCTTGGCCTGGTCGTAATGACCAAGGTCTACGACACCGAGCCCGTCGAACTAACGGTCCTCCCGCGCCCCATTCCGATCTCTGTCGAACTTCCGGTGGCTCGTGGCTGGGGAATTAGCGAGGCGGAAAGCGGCCAGTCGCGCGGGGCGGGCCTTGAACCCCGTGGCGTCCGAGAGTTTGTATCGGGCGACTCGTTACGGCATGTCCATTGGGCTTCGACCGCTCGCCGGGGCCAACTCCTGGTTAAGGAATTCGAGGCCGGTTCTCACTCGGCGGTCTCACTGGTCATACAAAGAATCCAAGGTTCCGATCTTGGCATCGGCGCCGACACCACGCTTGAAACGATGTGTGGGCATGCCGTATTTCTCGCCGAGCAATTGATGCAACAAGGAGCGCTGGTTCAGTTTCCGACGTTGGAAGGCCGTCCCAATCGTTCCTCCGGTGCGGAGCGAGTGAATGAAATTTACGAGTTAGTAGCCCGTGTACAGGCCGAACTTACCGCCCCTCTCTCGGCCGAGATTGGGGACGTGGCTTCACTTCTCCCTACCGGAAGCATCCTGATTCTCATGCTCAGCGTGGCTGACCGCGGAGTGGTTTCAATGGCGCGGCAATTGAGAGGGAAAGGGGTCCAAGTAGTGGCGATGTTGTATTCACCCGCCGAGTTCAAGGTCACACGATTGCCGCACCAATACCAATCTGCCGACGACCCTCGATACATGGACGAATTGGAGTCAGCCGGGGTTTTGGTTCGTCTCGCCTCAAAGCACGGAGAGGCCCTGTGAAACGCAGCCAAGATCAGTACGCGGACTTGTACCCGTCGGCGTTCGACTACGGTTTGACCGCTCTGTCGGGGGTACTCACGGCTTACTCGGCGGGCATGGCAGTGGCAAGCCAGACGGCTGGATACATTTTTATCGTTCTCTCGCTCTTAGGCGTTTGGATCAGTTTTGTGACGGTTCGCGCGTCTCTCAGCGAAAAGCTCACGAAGGCCAATGGCTTCATTTATGCGGTGGGAGTGCTGGCCGCCTTTATGTTGTCCCGGCTTCTGTGCGACTTCATCCCGGAGAACCCATTTAAGGCCCAGATAGCGCTTTGTGGCGCCCTCTGTTGGATGCTCGTATTCGGTAGCTTTCTAATTTGGAGCGATCAAACGATCCTCTTTCAGGCCGTTCCTGGAATTGCCATCTTTGGCTTGGTGGGGTGTTACGACACCTATCGAGGCGCCGTCTGGATGTTCTTCGGATTTCTCTTATGCTTCGCCACGCTACTGGCTCGTGTTCACGGACGAACGATGCTGCGCCAAGCAAAGGAGTCAGGCTATAGCCAGACCGGGGATCGGATGGATCGTTCTGCCACCGAACTCGAACGAATGAAAGCGGGGCCATGGCGTTGGGTCGCCGGTCCTCAATGGGCGCTGGGATCCGCATTTGGAGTGATCCTTTTCAGCTTCATTGGCGCGCCGATTATTCGCGAGTCCGTGCAGGGCGTTACGATAAACGTCCCGGTTCAATCACCCCTTTCGCCCTCACTACAAGTGAATTCGGCAAATCGCCAAGATATGACTTCTTCCCGAATTGGACGGGGCCCCAACAATAATTCGGAGTTGGCCGTCCTGCGGGTAACCATGGATGAGTCTCGATATCTGAGGACGAATATTTATCAGATGTATCGGGACGGCACCTGGTTTTCCACGGCGGCCGTCCCAGTGGGAGAAGATGCGAACACGGTCCTGGGTCGATCGATGGATCGGCGAGCAATCTCGGCCATCCCGAAGTGGAAGTACATTCCGTTCGAGATCGAGCCTCTGACGAGTCGCGTGGACACTCTGCCGGTGCCAGGCGAACCGGTTCGGATTGAGCCGTCCGACGGAGTCACGGTGAAGGTGGATGCGATGTTGGGCATCAATAAGCCGGGAACGGTCCCCGTTTTCAAGGGGCAGTCAGTAGTTCCAGATGGCTCGCCGGACCCGACCACCGCCCTTCAGGACGTACCTGGTCTGGAATCCCTTATCTCTACGGAAGGGATCAGTCCAAAGGTCTATGATCTGGCGAACCAAGTTGCCGCGCACGGCAAGAACGATTTTGAACGAGCTCAATTGATCAAGGCAGAGATTGAACGTCGCGCTATCTATGACTTGGAGGCTCCAGCCGCGCCGGAAGGCCGTGAACCGGTTGAGTACTTCTTGTTTGGAGGGAGACGCGGCTACTGCGACTTGTTCGCCAGCAGCATGGTTCTCATGGCGCGATCGGTTGGTATTCCCGCGCGCTACGTTACCGGCTATTTTCCATTTACCGATAATCGTGATGAGAGCGGACGGTTTATCGTACGAGAAGCCGATCGACACGCTTGGGCAGAACTCTTCTTCAAAGATGGTGGCTGGGTGGTGTTCGACGCGACCGAAGGAGCAGAAGCTGCACCCGGAAGCGAGCGGGGTACCGCCACGCATTCGAAGATTTCTAACCAGGACCTGATCCGTCGCGGAATTGACGTTCTCATCGTGCTTGGTGTTCTGGTTGTCGTCTCGATGGCCGTGAACAGTCTCCGAAGACGATCGAAGACGACGGTGCGAAAGTCGGAAGTCGATCGTGAGTACATCCGGTTTTCGGAGATCGTTGCCAGATCAACCGGCAAACCGAGACGATTTGATCAAACCCCGGCTGAGTACGTGGAAGATGTCCTCGGAAACCTCAATGGAGCGGGTGAGCAAGCCAAGCAGATCACGCAGGCTTTTGAGCGTTATCTCTATTCTCCAAACGGGATTACTTCCGACCAGCTCAAGGCTCTCCGCAACGAAATTTCTGCTTTCAAGTCACAGGTCAAATCGAAGCCCTCCAAGGTAGCCTGATAGCGTGGCGTTCTCTCTAGAAAAGGCGATGGCGGCCAGGGTCGTCTTGCTTACCGGCGAAGAAGAGGCTCTCCGAGGGAGGGCTCTCTTGGAGCTTATTCAAGCGGCCACAGCTGAAGACGATTTTGATTTGGAAACCTTCGACGCGGGAGAAACTTCGCCCGCCTCTTGGAGCGCTTCCGCTGGTACGGCGCCGTTCCTTTCCGCTCGTCGCACCGTCGTTGTGCGGCATCTGCTTCGATGTGACGACATCGCCACCGCAGGGTGGGCGCAGTTGCCGGGAACGGCTTTGATGATCCTCGTCGCCGACGATGAGGGTGGTGACGAAGCCAAATTACGCAAGCTCGCCGCCGTGAGGACGGCCTGGGAAAAGGCGGTGAAGGCGTGCGGGGGTTACACAGAGGAGTTTAAGACCAATCCCAAGGAGTTGATCGATTCCATCCGACAGGAGGCGACTCGATTGGGTAAGAAACTTTCGCCCCAAGCCGCCGAAACTCTCGCCGAAATGTGTGGCGGCAGCCTGAGTCGTTCGCTGGGAGAACTCGAAAAGCTAGTCCTCTTTGTCGGTCAAAGAGACAACGTCAACGACCATGACGTCCGAACCGTGGTCATGCCTTCGCGGGAGTGGAACGTCTACAAAATGACGGACGCGGCCATTGGCGGCGACGCTGGAGAGGCCCTGCGACAATTGAGAATATTGGTGGGTTCGCAAGCAAAAGCGGAGGATGCCGCCCACAGCCGAATCCTGCCTACGCTTTCTCGGCAGTTGAGACTGATTTGGCAAGCCAGGGTGGTGCTTGACGCAAAAGCCGACCCAGACAATCCGCCAGAAAGCGTGACCCGTCTCTTTCCCGACAATCCTAACTTCGCTAAGCAGGCGCCGTTTGTGAAGAGCAAATCGGTTCGAACGGCAAGAGGAGTGAAGTTAGATCAAATTGCCGCTTGCTTTCGCATCGTGAGCGACACGGACGCCAAACTCAAAGGGATGCTGCCTTCCTATACCGCCATGGACTCTCTGGAGCAAATGATCCTCCAAATGGTCCAAATGGTGCGTCGAGTCTAGCCCTTAGCGGGCTAAGACTCGGTATTGGGCAAAGGGCAAGCCCTGCACGACGATGTTGCCGCGCCTATCGACGGACACGGACTCGCCAGATTCCAAGACATAGTCGGCAGTGTCGCCCTCTTGTGTTACATAGGCGCGGCCACTGATGACCTGTACCTGCACCGGACGTCGACTTTGATACCGTTGGACGCCGTGGTTTTCGAGGGTGGAGATTTGTTCGGTGGTTCTCATTTTGGGATCCCCTCATCGGGTTCTCTACTCAGTTCTACGTTATTCTCGGCTGTTTTAGAGGGAGACCAGTACAGTGTCCTGGGACTAGGCTGTATTTCTTTTTGACCTAAAAACTGTATTCCTTATTTTGCGAAAAGTGGATGTACAGTGTCTCTATGGCGGTAGTCGGAGAACGCTTATATGAGCGGGTTGCGGGACGTGTGAAGGACCAGATCCTCAAGCGCACGTACCGTCCAGGCGACCGCTTGCCGTCAGTGCGGGAATTGAGTCGTGCCTACAAGGTCAGCATCACCACGGTGTTGGATGCTTATCGTCTCCTGGAAGATCAGGGATACATCCATCCCCGGCCCCAATCGGGTCATTACGTGCGGTCTCGTCCAAATCAGATTATCGCGGAGCCAGACCGAACTCGCCCAAAGTTCGAACCCGCTGAATTTCGCCGAGAAGTCCTGATGGATCAAATCATGCACGACGCCCATCGGCCTGGCGTGGTGAGCCTTGCTTTGGCGACTCCCGGACCCCATTTGCGGCCGGAAGGCAAGCTCAATAGGGTGGCCAATCAGATCCTTCGCGACTTTCCGTCCGACGCCTACAACTACACGGAAATCAATGGCTATCAGCCGCTGAGGGAGCAAATTGCGCAGCGTCTCTTCGAAGCGGGGTGTTCAGTTTCTCCGGATGACGTCGTCATTACCAATGGCTGTCAAGAGGCTTTGGTTTTGGCGCTCAATGTGGTTTGCCGACCCGGAGGCGTGGTTGCCGTCGAATCTCCCTGCTACTACGGAGTTCTCGCAACGACTCGGATGGTCGGACTAAAGGCGGTAGAGATTGAGACCCGGAGCCGTGAAGGGATGTGTATCGACCGTCTGGAAGAGGCGCTTGCCACTGCGTACGGGACGGACGGGCAGATTCAGGCGGTTTTAATTTCGACCAATTTTGGAAATCCGCTTGGTGGGCAGCTATCAGATGTGGATAAGCAACGGCTGGTGCAGGTTTGCCAGCGTTACGAGGCCACCATCATTGAGGACGACGTTTACGGTGAACTTGGATTTGACGATTCACGTCCGAGTGTGGCAAAGGCCTATGACGACTCCGACAATGTCCTCCTCTGCTCTTCCTTCTCCAAGACTCTGGCTCCCGGTTTGCGTGTGGGCTGGGTTGTTTCCGGCAAGTACCGAACGAAGATCGAGCGGGCCAAGCACGTGACAACAATTAGCACCGCTTCGCTCCCGCAGTTGATCGTCGCCGAGTTTTTGAGTAACGGCGGTTATGACCATTACCTGCGCAAGGCACGGAAGGCGTACGCCGCGAACATGCAGCAAATGTCCGATGCCATTGTCAGGCATTTCCCCGAGGGAACCCGCATGACCCGACCGGTTGGAGGCTTCGTTCTTTGGGTCGAGCTCCCCCCCGAGGTGAACACAATCGCACTCTACGGAAAGACCGTAGAAGAGGGAGTCACCTTCACGCCTGGCATCCTTTTTAGCGCTCACGACCAGTACCGAAATTTTATGCGATTAGCCGCGAGCGTATGGGATAATCGAACGGAGCAGGCGGTGGCGCTCATCGGACAAATGGCTAAATCGATGCGAATGCCTTAGATTGTTTGTCCACGTCTGAACAAGCGAGTGATCCCTTCTCTCTGGATAATAGAATCTTAGTATGGAGGCCGTTTGGCGTATTGAGATGTTGGGATGGTTGCGGGCCATCCACTCGGATCTCTCGATTTCCAAATTTCAAACCCAGCGAACGGCCTGTCTTTTCGCCTACCTTGCCCTCAATAACCACCGCACCTTTCCGCGGGAACAACTTGTGGAGATCGTCTGGCCCGGAGACGATCCCGAGCAGACGCGAGATCGTCTCAATCAGGCCCTCTCTTGGTTGCGGCGCCACCTCGAAACGAACGGGATTCCTGCCGGGAGCGTGCTGATCTCGGACCGCGTTCAGGCGGGATTGAGCACAACGGCCACGGTAACCGACGTCCAAACCTTTCTCGCTCTCGTCCGACAAGCGGAAAAGGCTACCGATTCCCATCAAAAAATGAAGCTTTTGGCGGAAGGGGTGGCAATCTTCAAGGGCGAGTTTCTCCCCGGAATGCATGAAGAATGGATCGAAAACGAGCGGATGCACCTAAGCGAAACTCTTTCCCGATCCCTCAAACAGCTCATCGACCTTCACGAACACGCCGGCGACTTAGAGGGTGCGATAACGTTCGCGCGAAGAGCGATCGTTAACGACAACCTGGACGAAGAAAACCACTTTGCGCTGATCAGGCTCTTGGGGTTGACGGGGAAGACCGCCCTCGCTCTTAAACAGTTCGCTGACCTCGAAAGGATTCTCGTCGATGATCTGGGCGTTACGCCGTCGGCCGCCACTTTATCGCTCATCGACCAAATCCGCGGTCGTACCTTGCCTGGACCTTCTGCGGACATTGCCCTTAACCTCCCAGAAGCTCCGCCCAAGGAGAAAAAGGGTTCTTCGCGAGTGGCAGGAGGAGTCGCCAAACCGCTTTCCCGTTTCTACGGCAGAGAGGAGGAACTGAATCAGATTGGCCGAGCGTTTGCAAACGCCGATCGACGATTAGTGACGCTCACCGGTTCAGGGGGGTGTGGCAAAACCCGGCTTGCCATTGAGTACGGGCACAAGGTTGGACCAGACATTGAACAGGCCGTTTGGTTTGTCGCGTTGGCAGAAGTGACCGATGTGAAATACATCGCCCCCAACGTGCTCAAGGCTCTCCAAATCGAGAACCATGTGTCTCGCCCGATCTTGGAGACCTTGAGCGATGAACTCAATAAATGGAAAGACTGCCTCATAGTTCTGGACGATTTCGATCAATTGGTGCCGCAGGCAAAGTGGCTTCACGAATTACTCGGGCGCGTCCCCGGGTTGCGCTTATTGGTGACGTCTCGACAAAAACTCAACATCGAAGGTGAGCAGGAAGTGCAAGTCCCGACGCTTCCCGTACCTCCGGCGGCTGCCCCGGTCGGCGAAGTATTGAGTTGTCCTGCCGTGCAAATCTTTGTGGATCGGGCGGCGGCCGTTCGAACGGGATTTGAACTTACAGAAGATAATGCGGAGGCGGTGCGCGCCGTCTGTGGTCAGCTAGAGGGACTGCCGTTGGCCATTGAATTGGCGGCAGCATGGGCGCAGACTTACACGCCCACTGAGATGCTCCAGGAATTGAATCATCGTTTCGATCTGTTGGTTAGCCGTCGTCGGGATATTTCGCCCCGCCATCGGACCCTGCGTGCGGCGGTTGAATATAGCTACCGACTCCTCCCTTCCGATCTCCAGCACCTCTTTGCCCAACTTTCCGTCTTTCGGGGTGGGTGGTCCGTGGAAGCTGCGGAAGAAGTTTGTGGCGAAGCCGATCTGCGCGAGAAGCTCACCGCACTTCGGGATCGATCCTTAATCATCGCGGAGGAGGTCGCAGACTCAAGTTTTCGGACCATTCGCTATCGAATGCTGGAAACCCTTCGTGAATACGTGGCCGAACAACTGACGGGAGACGAAAAAGCCGTTCTTCGTGGCGCTCATTCGGAGTACTTCCTTCGATTTGTAAAGCAAGCGGAACCCCACCTTCGGGGACGTGCCCAAGCTCAATGGTTTTCCAATATGGCGCTAGATTTCGCTAACGTTCAGAGCGCCTTGCGTTGGTATGCCGAGCATGGAAATGTGGTGGATGGTCTGGAGTTGGCCACCCGCCTGTTGCCGTTTTGGGAAGTAAGGGGCCCGGCTTCGGAGGGGCGGCAATGGCTCACCCAGTTATTGGAGATGCCCGGGGAGGTTTCCCCCGTCGTTCGTGCACGTGCACTGTCTGCGTTGGGAAGTCTGACATGGATGCAAACCGACTTCGATGCCGCCGGGGTCGCCCACGCCAAGGCGCTTGAAATTTACCGGGAGTTGGGTGATCGCCATGCTATCGCCGACTCTCTTTATCATCTCGGGATCGTTGCCTTACGTGTCGGAGAACATGAACAGTCATCAGCTCTCCTCCGGCAGAGCCTGGAGATTTCCGAAGAACTGAACGACCGTCCAGGTATTGCCCGAATTCTTCTCAACCTCGGCAATATTGGGATGGATTTGGGTCGGTCCCAAGAGGGCAGGCACTACTACGAACGAAGCCTGGTGATTGAGCAGGAACTGCGCAACACCCAGAGGGTGGCCGCCGCCATGAATAACCTGGGAAACCTTGCATTTCTCCAGGGACAGTACACCCTGGCCACCTTCTACTTGGAGGAGGCTATTCGTGCCGAACGAACTATTGGTAGCCGGAGCGGTTCCGCTGCACCCGTCGCCAACCTCGCCCGAATTGCTCGCAGAAGAGGGGAATACGCCCGTGCTGCGCAATTGCTGCTTTGGAGTTTGAACATCTTCATCGAGTTCGGCAATCGCTTCTTTCTGCGGCTTGGATTGGTGGAGCTATCTGCCCTGCTATCCAACTATGGTCGGTACGCCGAAGCCGCCATGGCGCTTGAAGCAGCGGAGGGTATCACGCGTGCGATCGGCATTCCTGTGAGCCCATCTGAGCGCAGTTTTCATGACGATGCCAGAAGATTGTTAGAGGAAAATCTCGGCGAAGAAGAAAGGGCTGCCGCAAGCTCGTTCGCCCAGATCTTGCCTTGGGAGCAGCTGATGCTCAAGGTCATGGAAATTGCCAAGGATCTGGAAAGTCCCACCGCACAACATTTGCCCGCCCTTCCTTAAGCCTCAGTGTGACCCTTCGTAGTGATCCTGACGAATTTAAGAGATTTTTAAAGGGCGTTTTAGCGCGCAATCTCCCTTTTCGAGTTCTTTTCGACACCGACCGTAGCATAGGGCTTAACATCCATCGGGCCGCCGATGATGGAGCAATTCTATGGCTAATATCAAAAGGGCCTTTACCCTTATCGAACTCTTGGTCGTCATCGCGATCATCGCGATTCTCGCTGCCATCCTTTTCCCCGTCTTTGCCCAGGCCAAGGCCGCCGCAAAGAAAACGGCTTGTCTGAGCAATACCAAGCAAATTTCTGTCGGAGCGATTATGTATGCGGCCGACTACGATGATTGGGTGCCTAAGGGCGCAGTCATGATGCCGGAACCCGGCGGCTACACGCAGGCATATTGGTGGTTCTCCTATTCATATATTGGGGGCACTATCACGGTTAATCCACTCGGCGGTGTTCTTCAACCCTATCTGAAAAACAAGCAAATCGAGGCCTGTGCCGAGGCAAAGTCGCTGGTTTCGATGGCGACTCAATACTTTGGGTACAAGATGGATGCCTACGGGTTTGGCCTGAACTACTACCTCGATGTCATAGAGTCTTATGGTGGCACGCGCAACTTGGGCGCTTATGAAGAACCTGCATCAACCATTATGGGTCAGGATGCGGCGATCAAGTCTGGAAGTAATCTCTTTGAAATTGGCTCCATTCAGCTTCCTTCGGCAGTCGCAAAAGGCACCCGAGGACCTAATGTTCATGCTCGACACACTGAACAGGCGAATACCTTCTGGTTAGATGGACATGCGAAGTCGATGAAAGTTGCGTACATCCTGCCAAACAATTACGCCAGCACGACCCCTGAGCAGTACAAGGCCCTTAAGCTTGGCGTTCTTCCAGCACCCGGTTACTCGGGTCCAACCGATCCGAAAATCGATAACTACTACTTGCCAGTCAAAGCTCAGTAGTTTCTCTCGGTGGGGCAGGTCACTACTTGTCCCACACCAAATACATCCGATATGAACCGAACGAAAACTCTTCTTTCTCTTGCGCTCATCGCGCAAATGTCCGTCTCTTTCGCGCAGAAGCAAACGCTTTTCGTAGGCGATAAAGCTCCCGCCATCGATGTTGTGGCCGTCAAAGGCAAGAAGCCAAATTTGAAAGACGGAAAAGTCCACGTCGTTGAATTTTGGGCGACTTGGTGTGGGCCGTGTCGAATGAGCATCCCGCACCTTACTGAACTGGCGAAGAAGTACCAGGGCAAGATCACCTTCACGGGGGTTAGCGTCTGGGAAAGGGGAGAGAACACGCTCGACCAGGTCAAACAGTTCGTCAAAACAATGGGTGACAAGATGGACTACAACGTGGTGGCGGACGACTCGGGTGGGCCTATGGCCAAGAACTGGATGACTGCGGCTGCCCGTACGGGCATACCCTCGGCCTTTGTGGTGGACAAATCCGGCAAGATCGTGTGGATGGGCCACCCCATGCAGATGGATGATATTTTGGCGAAGGTGACCGATGGCAACTTCGACATGCAGCAGGAAGTTCAACGCCAAAAGGAAGAGCAGGAGAAGGCCGAGCGGTCGAAAACCGAATTGCAGCGCCTGCTAGACCCATACAAAGAAGCACTTCAGAATCGAGATCCAAAAGCGGCGCTAGTCGAACTGGATAAAATCACATCCGCTCATCCCGAGTATCTCGAAAAGGTCGCCATCCTCAAGTTTCGCCTGCTGATGGGACAAGACACGAAAGCTGGCTTCACCTATGCCAAAGAGATGGCCCAAGGGCCCCTCAAGTCCAACTCGGTGATTCTCCTCAACTTTGTTCTGATCCTTCTCGACGATGCCAATCAATACAAGGAACACGACTACAAACTGGCCATTGGAATCTCTGACCAATTGGCCAAGGTTGAAAAACAATACGCCTATATTGCGTATTCGTTAAAGGCACAGGCTTTGTTCAAAGACGGGAACAAAGCAGCTGCGATTGCCGCTCAAGAAGAGGCTGTGAACTTGGCCAAAAACAACTCAAAGGTCCCACCTCAAACGGTCGAGGAGTTTGAGAAAAAGCTGGCCGAATACAAAGCGGCAAGCTAAGACGCACGGCCCATTCGTCGGCTACAACCTCAAAAAGAGCATGCCCTGCTATCGGCAGGGCATGCTTTGTCTTATAGACTTCTTCTTCGTACACGGTGGACGACAACGATAAGCTTTTGTCGGGCGATGCGTTTACGACCAAGACCTTTTGAGAATCACCCAGCAATTCGATAACGCGGTGTTGTCCGGAGAATTCCCGTTCAAGGTGGTATCGCACCTTCCAGCAAACGGGTCGCAGGCGCCTCAAGATCAACTCTCTTTGCCCCTCGTTCTTCTGTTGCAAGGCAGTCGAATTCCTAAGCGCCCCGTCTATGCCCTCGTTTTCGCCATGCAAATGGTTTGGCACTTGGTCGCGTTGGAGCAGAGGATGCTAACTTAGGAGCATGGCAAAGGGGCGATCAATGAATTTAAGAGCGCTCAAACCCTATATGCTTTCCGGCACGAAGAGGCCCCATGACATGACGCGAGCAGAGGCTACCGAACAGTTTAATGAGTTCATCGAGTCCCTCGAATGGCGTATCGAATATGCCAAGAGTATCGTGAAAAGTTCCGGAATCGTGGAAACGGGTGACCACCGGGAGTTCGTTCGGGCCGTGGGAGAATGGCTTGTGAGCGTGGGGGAACTTGGCACCATCCCGGTCGAGCCAAATCCGAAGTTTGGGTTGCCAGGTGCAGTTCTCGATCTCTCCTTTCCGACACAAAGCCTTTGCTGTTGGATGGCCCTCTTGTTTGCCGAGCATCTGATGGATGAAGTAGACGGCGTCCACTGGACTCTCTGCACGGACAACAAGCGCAACATCTACTATCACAAGCCCATGCTTGTCCGCGAAGGATCCACGGCGCAGCTAGAACCCGTCAACATCGTGATGAACTTCCTGCGGGGAAGACTTCACAAAGACAGGAAGCCTAAAACCCTCGACGAGTTCTGGCTTCTGTGGAAAGAATGGCTCCAGGCTTCGACCTAGCAAAAATAAAACGCCCCGACCGTCTGGCCGGGGCGTTCGCAATACGAATAGGTGGGTGGACTTAGGCTTCGACGAGTTCGTCTTCGGCAGGAGTCTCTTCCTCAGCGACCGGGGCTTCAACCACTGCGTTGGGGTCGTAGACATCAACCTTCACAATGGCGTCCACCTGCGGGTGCAGATCGACTTCCACATCGTGAACGCCCAGTCGCTTGATCGGCTCGATCAGAGCAACCTGCTTCTTCTCGACCGTCTTGCCGAGTTGGGCAGCGATGGCATCGACCACGTCTTGCGAGGTGATGGCGCCGAACAGCTTGGTGGAGTCCTTGCCCACTTTGCCTTCGATCCGAACGGTCTTGCCGTTCAGTTCGGCCTTCAGCGCCTCAGCGGAAGCCTTCTGATCGGCGGTCTTCTCGGCGATCTTGGCTTGCCGTCGCTCAAGGGCCCTGAGCTGGTTCTTATCGGCGAGGATCGCTAGCCCGCGCGGGAAGAGGTAATTGCGAGCGAAACCGTCGGCCACCGTCACGACCGATCCTTCCTTGCCGACCTTCGGCACCGTCTGATTCAAGATAACTTTCATTTCTTACAGGTCCCAGGCGAGGTCAAAGGCTCACGCCTTAAACCTACGACCTCATCTAGTTTCGGATTCCAAAGCCGATCATCGGAGCGTTTCGATCAAACACTTTGTCGACGCCGATCCAGCCGTAGAAGCCTTTGCCAAATTCGTATCGTGCGCGCAGGTCAAACCGGGGGCTGTTGAGATCGAACAAGTCTCCCCGCAGGTACAACCCTGGCGCAACGCGATAGTCTACCCCCAGTCCAGGCTTACTTGCATAGATCCCATACCGGTATTCGCCTTTTGAACTGAAGGACTTGGAGATTTGAGCGTTAATTTTGTTGCTCTCGAAGGCGTCCCAAAGACCTACGTTCAGGTTCCAACTATTGAAGTTGACTTTGGCGTTGATATCGGTCTGGAAGTCGTTGTCGTAGGAGTTGCGCGTCAGATCGATGGTGGTCTCCACCTTGGGCACATTGACCTTTGCGCCACCTTTCTCGAAAAAGCCCTTGATGTTGTCCACCGCTTTTTGGACTTCGTCCAGCAGCGCGCTGGCTTTGGTCTCGATCTCGATCGCCTTATCGCTCATGGTGATGGCGTTGGCACTGATCGTTTCTCCATCTTTGGCAATTTTCTCTCCACTCTTCGCCATTTTCACGCCGCTGTCCGACATGGTTGCCACATTATCGGCGGTCTTCTTGAGCGAAGCCTTCATCTCGGGATCGCCGGTAAGCGCTTGTACATCGGAAATGATCTTGTTCGCGCCTTCGGCGGACTGGTTGAGCTTTTCTAGCAGCGCCAGCGCCTCGTTCTGAAACTTGCCGCTTTTGAGGATCTCGGTGAGCATCGCGGTGCCCTTGCGAACTTCCACCATAGTTTCGGTGGCGGCGCTCAGGGCGGTTTGAATTTTGGGATTGCTCTGGGCCAGCATCAGATCGAGCCGACCGGCCAATTTGCCAAAGTTCTCCGCCGTTTTGTTGCTGGAATCCAAGAGGCTGACCAGCTTGCCTTTGAGTTGTTGGTCCTCCAAGAGCTTTCGAGTGGCGGCCAGGGTCTTGTTGAGTTCGGTAACGGTGGCCTCCGGGTTGGGCAAGATGCCGTCCAGGGCTCCGGTTTTGACCCCTTTAAGGGTTTCTCCTGCCATCAGATAGCCAGTGGGCTGAGCGGGAGGCACAATCATCACCGCCTTATCTCCCAGCCCAATCAGGGCAGTGGGAATGGTTGCGGTGCTGCCAGCCGGGATCTTTACGTCTTGCGGCACTTCCAGTTTGAGCCGTGCGGTGGTTGGCCCTATAAGGGATACCTCAGAAACTTTTCCGATTTTGACGCCAGCCATCTGCACCTGAGAGCCCGCAGTCACCCCGCCTGCATCCGTAAACTCAGCGTAGTAGGTCACCTTCTTGGGGCCAAGCAGGTCATTCCCCAAAATCATGAAGGCCCCGTAGAGAAGGATCACAAAGACCACTACCAACGCCCCAACTTTCGCCGCGCCTTGCATGCCGGTAGTTTAGCGGATGTGGGCCAAGGCAGAAAACTACCTGTGCCTTCTTGCCTTTTTCACCGCCAAATTTGCTTGGCTGACAAATGCCGAATTGCTAAATTAGCGGCAACTTTATGGCCTAAAGTGGCCCATATCAAGATCGACGGCAGTTAGTGTTGAGGTGAATATCTATATATGCTGCAAATTCCCCCTATCACGCCAGACCTAGGACGACCAATAATCAAGGGAACCTGGAAGCACTGCGAGGTACTCTCACCAATAGAACGGAGTCACGAAAAACCCCGTCTATGGACTAGGGAGCGCAGTGGGACCGTTGAGATATCGCCTAGGTCTTAGACGTAGACAAAGCTACATCAAGGGCCTTCGCCCGTCGAATCAATAGGTGAAATAGAAAAACATGTGGCAACGCTTTACAGAACGCGCGCGGAAGGTTGTCTTCTACGCTCAAGAAGAGGCTCAGAAGTTTGGTGAGGGATACGTCTCCACCGAGCACCTGCTTCTAGGGCTCGTCCGCGAATCGGACAGTGTCGCGGCGCGTGTCCTGGATAAGTTGGGTGTTAGCCTTACACGAATTCGTGCTGAAGTCGAAAAGCAACTCCCGAGGGGAGATGCGCGGCCCAGTCAAGACATGACCCTTACGCCTCGGGCGAAGCGCGTCATCGACTTGGCCTATGACGAAGCCCGGAACCTCAACAACAACTACATCGGAACCGAGCACTTGCTGCTCGGACTCATCCGAGAGGGCGATGGCCTGGCAGGCAGAGTGCTTGCCAAACTCGGCGTCGACTTGGAAAAGGCCCGTCGGGACGTTATGTCACTGCAGGACAACGAGAGCCAAGCAAAGCCCGGGAGCACACGCTCCACCAGTAGTTCGAGTGGAGGAAACAAGACCCAAACTCTCGACGAGTTCGGAAGAGACCTTACCGAGCTCGCCCGAGAGGGACGGCTTGATCCCGTCGTCGGTCGACAGAACGAGATCGAGCGGGTCATGCAGATTCTTTGCCGAAGAACGAAGAACAACCCGTGCCTCATCGGTGAACCCGGTGTAGGTAAGACCGCCATCGCCGAAGGGCTCGCCCTTCGCATCGTGAGCGGAGACATTCCTGATCTTCTCAGCGATAAACGAATTGTCGCCCTGGACTTGGCTGGCCTCGTTGCCGGTACCAAGTATCGAGGTGAATTCGAAGAGCGCATGAAGAAGGTGATGGAAGAAGTCCGCAAGGCGGAGGGTCAAGTCATCCTTTTCATCGATGAGCTTCATACGCTCGTCGGCGCAGGCGCTGCCGAGGGAGCCATCGACGCTTCAAACATCATGAAGCCCGCGCTCGCCCGTGGCGAACTGCAGTGCATCGGCGCAACCACGCAAGAAGAGTTCCGCAAATACATCGAGCGGGATGCCGCCCTGGAGCGAAGGTTCCAGTCGGTTAAGGTTGCTGAGCCGAGCGAAGAAGAGGCCATCGACATTCTCAAAGGTTTGCGAGAGCGCTATGAGGCCCACCACCAGGTGGAAATCACCGATGACGCGATTACCGCGTCGGTGCAACTCAGCCAGCGCTACATCTCGGATCGAACGCTTCCCGACAAGGCGATTGACCTGATCGACGAAGCCGCCAGCCGTGTGCGACTCCATGAGAGTCTGCCGCCGAAGGACGTTCGCGAAGACCGCGTTCGCCTGACCAAGCTGAAGGCTCAGTACGATCACATGGCCAAGCGCGTGGAAGCCAGCGACGAGCTTCTGAAACTCCAAACGGAGCGCGACGAACTCGAAGAAAGCATCCGAGAGCGAGAAGAGGCTTGGAATTCGCTCGAAAAGAAAGAGCCGATCGTGGGTGAAGCTGAGATCGCCGGAATCGTTCAGAGTTGGACGGGTATCCCCGTTACCAAGCTGGTCGAAGCCGAGAGCCAGAAGCTCCTCCGTATGGAAGAGGATCTGCACAAGCGAATCATTGGCCAGGCCGACGCGGTTTCCGCCGTCTCGCGCGCCATTCGAAGAGCACGCAGTGGTCTGAAGGATCCGAAGCGACCCATGGGCAGCTTCATCTTCCTCGGCCCCACCGGTGTTGGAAAGACCGAACTTGCCAAGGCCCTTGCCGCCTACTTGTACGACAAGGAATCGGCGATGGTGCGAATCGACATGTCCGAGTACATGGAGAAATTCGCGGTCAGCCGCTTGGTCGGAGCCCCTCCCGGATATGTGGGTTACGATGAGGGTGGTCAGCTCACGGAGCAGGTCCGACGCAATCCGTACACAGTCGTCCTCCTCGACGAAATCGAGAAGGCGCACCCCGAGGTCTTCAACATCCTCCTGCAAGTCATGGAAGACGGACACCTCACGGACAGCCAGGGCCGCACGGTCGACTTCCGCAATACAATCATCATCATGACCTCTAACGTCGGTGTTCGACCGATCGAAGTCGAGGGCGTGATGGGCTTCAACACGCGGAAAGAAGATCCGAACGATCCCAAGGTCTACGAGGCGATGAAGCGCCGGATGACGGACGAGATGAAGAAGCTCTTCCGACCGGAGTTCCTGAATCGCGTGGACGAGGTCATCGTCTTCGGTCACCTGCGAAAGGAAGAGATTCTGGAGATTGCCGACCTCTACCTGAAGCGAGTGAACGAGCAGGCCGCCGCCATGGAGATCACCATCGAATTGAGCGAAGGGGTCAAGGACCTCCTCGTCAACGAAGGCTACGATCCCAACCTTGGCGCCCGACCGCTCCGCCGAGCCGTCCAGCGATTCATCGAGGATCCGCTGAGCGAAGAGATGCTTCTCGGCCGATTCCACGCCGGAGACCACATCGTGGCCGAACTGGCGCCGGATGACGAGAAGACCGTTATCTTTCGCAAAAAGGACGCGAACGATGGAAAGGAAAAGAAGAAAGAACTCGTAAAGAGCTAAAACTCTTTTCCAAAGGCCGCGACTCGTAAGATGAGTCGCGGCCTTTTTTGTTGGTTTGTAACGTTAAAATCGTGCTAACCCATTGTTAAGGTTTCTTAACCGGCGAGGGGGAGCGATTTGAACTTAACCGGTCCGGATTTTGAGTTCTCGGTCAGTGTTAATAACACTTTCTCTAGCCTCAATGCCTTTACACGGTCTTAACATTCAATTTGCAGAATCACTCGCCGAGGGAATAACCCGACGAGGATTTGCATGTCACAACCAAAATGGACTTACACCGCGATGGCCGCAGTCTTTTGCCTGCCGTTCGTCGCCAACGCTCAGGACCCGGCGAAGAAGCAGGAAGAGCCTAAGACACGACAAGTCATTAGCCCCGAACCGCCAAAGCAAGAGAAGGCCAAGAAGCCGAATCTGACTGGTCAAAAGGCTGAAGATATCAAGGCTTCTCTGGACGCCAAGCGAGAAGAGGCCAAAGTGACCTGCCCCCGCTTTGAGGCACATTTTTAAGAGTAGAGTTTCTCCTTCATTCTAGTTTGTTCAAAGTTCTTTGCGTAAGTCGCGGGTGCGACGTAGCCGAGTGACGAGTGGGGTCTTTCTTGGTTGTAGAAGTTCCTCCAAAGGGTGAGTTTGAGTTGTGCATCTGCGAGGTTGTAAAAGAGCTCGGCATTAAGGAACTCAGCTCTGAGTCTGCCGTTAAAGCTTTCGATGGTTCCGTTCTGCCAGGGAGAGCCTGGTTTGATGAACCTGCTCTGGGTTCCTGAGATCGCCAGCCACACGGTGAGGGAGTCCGCCACAAACTCAGGCCCATTGTCGCTTCTGAGGTACTTGGGCTCGCCTCTGTCCTTGAAGAGCGAGGCGAGAACTTGACGGACCTTGGGGGCCTTGATGCTGGTCGCCGCCTCCAAAGCCAGACATTCCCGGGTGTATTCGTCGATGACTGCCAGAATCT